>Ga0209639_1000091_pt1 | contig 144653 bp, 108 predicted proteins | sample EPASupsiteHSE605_FD_187268 | JGI IMG/M metagenome (GOLD analysis project Ga0209639, IMG submission 187268) | Bioremediated contaminated groundwater from EPA Superfund site, New Mexico - Sample HSE6-05 (SPAdes) (version 2) | ecosystem: Environmental > Aquatic > Deep subsurface > Groundwater >...
CCCATTCTCTCAACAAATTTATTACTCCAATCTGATCATTTCTATCACTAGGAATACATCCTGACACAAGAAAATCAATGAAATGACAAAAAACATCAAAATCACACGAATCACTCAAAACAATCCGATCTTGGCCCGAAAAATTATTTCTATATTTCTTTAAACACAACAAAGCATCCTTTTCAACATTCTTCGTTTCATTCTGATATTGAAAAACAATCTCTGGCATTAATTATTATCAGCGATATACTCACAGCATTAATACCAATAATAAATAGCTTAGTCCAATTCTCTCTTATGTTATTATCGTTTTTTAACCTGAAACTGGAAGTTTAATTGAAAAATTGACTTACTCTGTTCTAAGCTAAACTTAATGTTTGCCTGTGGTCGCCTTGTAGATCAAGCAACTGTTGACAATGATCTTCCGATACCTGGTGCTGTATTAGCAGAATCGATTCAGTTATGCAGAAAAGATGCACAAAATGTAACCCGTTTTGTTACAAACGCAAAAAAGAAGCTCGAAAATCAATTGGTTATGGTTAGACTAAAGGGTGTTCGCTTTTTACTTCACCTTGTTCAAAATGGGCCTCCATCTGTGGCTAATGAGCTCAAACTTTATTCTCAAACAATTTCTGCATGTATGTCATGGAGAGGATTGCCTCATGGTACCAAAGGATACGAGCCATACCAGGAGTTGAAAGATGCAGCACAAAGTCTCCTCGATTTTATTTTCTCATCTCCAACTAACAACGGACCAGTAACTAATTTCTCTGTTACTAATGCTCCCACAAATGCTGGGAACTCATCAAGAGTCGCTGGTATTTCCAATATGGAAGCATATGGTTCTGGACCTGGCATTAACCAATCAGTATCTCTTGAACCAAGAAAACTTGATCAGCCACAAGGAAGCGATGTCATGGGATTCTTTAAGAAAACTTTCGGAATGGATAAGAAAGAATCTACTCAAAGCAAATACGGATCTTCATCTAATGATGGAACATACACCCCAGGATATTTCGAACAAACTAACCCTCCTCCTGCTCCATCACCAGTTCCAGCGCCAGCACCCATACAACCAATAGTTTCTACCCCATTTGCTCCCCCATCAAGAGGACAATTTGATAATCTTCAAAGGGATGTTGACTGGAGTAACAAAAAAGTTTATGATGCTCCAGCACCTAAGCCAAAGAAAGTAGAGACACCAGTGGCTAAATTGCTTAAAGTTACTGGAAACAGAGCTTTACCAACCAACGGTGAGATTAATGCATTCAGAGCAGCTATTAGTACTGATTCAATCATTGAATTAATAGCAGCTTTAAGAGATAGTGATTGGAAAATCAAAGTTAGAGCTATATCTGGATTAGAGGTTGCCGGTGAACAGTTTGGATTCGGTGCTGTGTCTCAATGCAAATCAGAAATCGAACCATTATCCAAGGCTCCTCAGGCTTCATTGAAAACTATTGCTGCTCGTTTCTTCGAAAAAATCAAAGATGTGCAACCAACAGGAATCCCAGAAGAGCCATCGGCTTTTGATTTTGCATCTGCACAAGATGAGCCCCAAGAGGGAGAAAACGAGGTTATCGTATTCGCTGAAGAACCTGTTAATACCGAAGCTAAAGAAGAAGAAGAAAAACCTGAACAAATGGAGTAAATTCAATCTTGAACATTTTATTCATTATTAAGTTTAACAATCAACAGTGTCGAGAATGCTTGAGACTGAAGGAACACTCCAAAAGTAACAGCAATTATGGTTGACACAAATGTCGCAGAAATAGACCTGATAAGAATCATAGTCATCATTTCTTGTTTGCTGGCATGATCGAACAAAAATAGAATCACGACTGTTACAAATGTAGACAGTGATTGAAAGATTGGAAAGAGCTTTTCAGATATCTCAGTGTTAAGATCGAGTGAGTAAATTGTATTGCGAAGATATTTCTCAGATATAAAACTCCATTGCATCGAAACTACATATGATATCCCGAAAAGGGTGAAAAATGCAAAAAATATTCTTCCAATCAATAAAATCTGAGAAAAATCAGTAATGTGGAGACAAAAACAACATATTGTCGATATTAAAGAAAAAGATGATGCTAATATCCGCATTACCAGCGATGTAACATTCTCTCTAGAGTCTATTGCAAAAAATATGTACAAAACTGTCACAAAAAGCATAATTAGCCCGAAAAAAATGGAAATATAGACACTATAAAGCATCAGATACATTAAAACAGATGTCAATGCAGTAGTAGCGAAAGAAAAAACACCAAAAACAACAGCTGTTTTCATTTTTTAATCGTCTTGTGGTTTAATGGCGGAAAGAGGCGAGAATTCTAACCCTAGCGACAAAAGCATTAAGTTGTTTGTCGCAAACTTGGATTTCAGTGTTGGAGAGAAAGAGTTAAGGGATATTTTTGTTCCTTATGGAGATGTCAAGGATGTTCATTTATTAATGAACAGAGATGGGAAACCGAAAGGACAAGCCTTCGTAACATTTAGCGATTTTGAAGATGGCATGACTGCAATGGAGAAATTGAATAGGTTTGACCTCAAAGGAAGGCCCATTAGGATTGAACAATCCAATCAAGCATCCAATTCTCATCAAAGCAGACCGAGTAGGTATATGGGAGAAGAAAGAGACTACCCTCAAGAAAGATATAGTTATCGTAGAGATCGTAGAGAAGAAGACGATAGAAAATACTATGATGAGAAATCTGATGATGAGAAAGGAGAAAGAGAGAAGAAAAGGCATCACCACCACCATAGGCATCACCATCATCATAGGCATCATCGTAAGGAGAACTACGATTGATTATATAAAATTCGATGTAAAATATTTTATTAACCAATTCAATTAGAAATGGATTTTATTGAATTTTTGAAAGAACTGTAACAGTTTTTTAATGATAACTAGATTATTGTCACTTGTGGCTTTTTGGAAGCTCTCCAGTCTCAGGAGTTCCACTTTTACAGATTTTTATACCAAGGAGAACACTAATGGGGTGAGTAACACCAAGGTAGATCAGGTTTTAGGAGAGGATATGTGCTATTGGATTAAAAACGTTGAATTTTCCAGTTTAATGAATAATAGGGGTATGAGCGATTATATGCTTGTTTCTGGAGCAATATACTTTAAGTCTGTTTTGCCGCTTAGAGTGTTGATTGAATCTTGTATGCTCTTCAATTGTTCTTCAGGAGGAATATTTTTCCAAAATTTCAAAGATGGAGAGTGTGTATTGTATAAAGTGTGCGGAGGAAGGTGTCATACCGAGATCAGTGATATGACACATGGACAGTTTGGATGGTTTCAGGTTCACGATACACGAAGACTAATTATTTTTGATGTATCAGTTTATAAATGTGCTCCATCAATGACTGATGTATTAAATACTCCGATTTACGTTCAAAACTCATTCTTAAATATGAAGAATGTGAATTTTTCACAGAATAATGCGTATCAGTATTCTGGCATGTACATGTATTACCCAAATAACTATACATGCAACTATACTATTTTTGCTGATAACTTTGTCACATATTCAAATTGTTTATATGTTTATAATGGAGGCTATACTGCTAGAAGAAACTTTTTCAATTGTTCGTTTTTAAGGAATAATTCCCCAAATAACGCAGTCATCGAATTATATTCAAGTACAAATGATTATTTTACTTTTTGTCTTTTTCAAAAGAATATGAATGCCCTATTCAAGACTGGAGGTCTTACTTTACAGATATCATTTTGTTATATTTATCATACATCTACACTTGTGTTATCAGGGCCAGTAAGTGGATATATAAATTCTGCAACTACTACCCAAGAAATGACATATTCGATTTTCAGCTCATATCATTGCGATCCTGTCAACCACATACCTCAAGATGTTTCTCCATGCCAAACACTCCCTCCTGCAGCCTCAACTTGTATGATTAATATTTCTGAACAAAGCTCACAAACACTCCTCAGTGTATTCCAATTAATCATGTCACAAACCTCAATTCTAATTCTCCAATAAATTAATTCAAAAAAAATTTATTCTAATGTTATAAATTGCTTGATTCTATCCCATCTTGGATCTTTTTCCAGATAGCTATTTAGTTGTTCAATGAAAAACATCTTCATCTCTAGAAATGCTGCTTTATCATTAATAGAAACGGATGCAAGAGTTATATTCGCATATACATGCATTATATCTCGCAAGAGTTCAAGGGCATTGGTAACAGTTCCATTTATACATCTTGCGGCAACAGTTTTGATTGAGATATCCTGTTTCCCAATAGAACTAGCTTTTTTGCATACATCATACCATTTTTTATTTTCAGCCAACGTAAATATTTGAACGAAAGGATTAGGAGGCACAGATTCTCGAACTGCCATTTCATCAGGAAATCTGTACCATTTGAGAGAGTAATCATATTTGTGTTCTTTTTGGTGATGCATCAAAATATAATTATTAAACCTCATTTGATTGTTAGTTATTAATAGCTCGTGTCTTATTTGTGATCGCCTCATTTGAATAATCTTATCTTTAATTTCCTGAGATGGAGGAGTAAGCGGATCAGAAAACGACCTAAAATCGCCAAATTCGGCAAGTATCTGCAAATAAAACAAATGAATCTTTTTTTCGCTAATTTGAAGCGGAAACTTCAATAACGTTTTGCATAATAACTCGAATTTTTTAATAATCGGAGCCCATCCTTCCTCAAATCCACATTCATCAATAGATGCTATTAAATAATAGCGGAATGACCAATTCATCGGATCTATTAGCTGGTTGAACCCTTTTTTCATTCTGATTTTTACCCATTTATCCCATGTCTGCTTCAGTATTTTTCTCCTCTCCAAATCTTCCTTCTCATGTAGATATTAACGAGCTGAGTCCTTATTTATTAGTTTTACCCGGTAAATTTGCAGATTCTCCTTCAGATTATCAGCAAAAGTTGATGGAGCATTTTAATGAAGCTGTGTCAATATTGACCAAACAGCTAGAGGAGTCTTACGAGTATGTTGCTAAAACTCGTAAAAGATGTGAAGATATTTTGCGTAAAGAGCCCCCAATTTTATCATTTCAAACGTCTTACAAATACCAAATTAGGAAATATATTGTTTTGAACACTAAAATGAACAAAGTTAGAGTCCTTGTGGCATCAAACAATCTTCATGTCGCTGAATCACAATTCCATATCATAAAATCTTTGCTTGCTTTTGCTCAGTGGCTTGTATTGAACCCACATACAGTGTTTATTAATCTGAATCGAGCGCTTCCTGGATTAGATGCTCGTGCTTTCTCATCGAACCAAAAGCTTTTTAGGGAACATAGGGCGTTTAAAATGGCATTGAGCGAACAAATAAAGTTAATCAATCAATTGCCTCCATTTTTCCGAACAAATAGTGAGAATCGTAATTTTTTAAGGTGTGCTGTTGATTCTGCAATGGCTTCTCGAAAAGCAGGAACGACATATTTTGAACCTTTAGCAATTGAGGAGTCACTATTTGCATTTCTCGATTCAACTGTGTCTCCATTGGCAAAAACGTCACTCTTGCCCATACAAATCGAATCTGATTTCAATTCTGTGTCTAACTGGATTCAATCGGCTGTTTCTGTTATTACTAAGTTTGATTCTATAGATAATATTGAGAGAAAAGAGGTGATCAATGTATTTGCAATGAGGTTTCTTTTTGAAAGAACATATCCCCTATTGCGCCCAGAAAACCAATATAGTGTTTCCTTTTCAAGAGCAATGCAGACAGCAACACAAAAAAGTCCACTGGAAATGGGAATTCCTGAGAAATACATACCTGCTCAATGCATGAATGTACCTGTTGCTGAAATGTTCTCAGTATCATCTATCTCCTCTGCACCCATCGAGTGGTTGAGATATGCTCAGTTTAAAGTCTCTCCACTTGATGTTGCATTTTGCATTTTTAAAGTTCATGAATCACTTTCTATAATGGCCACATTACAAGCAACAAATATGAATGAATCACAAGATAGTGAAGAGTTTTTTGCAAAAATGCCAGGATTTGATGATATATTTGATTTATGGTTGAGTTCAGTCTGTGTTTCTGGTGTTACAGATCCTAAAGGGATATGCGAATTTATCTCTAAATGGTCTCGTTTGCAAGGGTTTCCCTCTAGGTTTCTCGCATGTTGTGCCTATCTTGAGGCATCTATCTCACAGATTGAAGAGAAGTTTCATCCAAAACCAAATACATCTTTTTTTGAATAAAACTCGGAATATAAGGGATTATTTTACTTCAGATACCCCATACAGCTTGTTTTCGGCGTGCAATGATGAAAATGATGGTCCATAGACTTGGTTTTTCAATTCAAAAAACACTTTCAAAGTTACATATGCATCTGAACCTGCTTGATGTTCTTGTCCCACTCTTTCAACGCCATACTGATCAGCAATACCCTGTAAACCATTCTTTATATCTCTATTTTTAGATGTGAAATACTTAATATCATAGAAACTAGGGAAATACTCTATAAGAGTATCTAAAAATTGTTTCTCGTGTTCTGGAAGTGGTTTTGAGGTAATAATTTTTAGCAAATACCCAAAATCATGAATGCTGTGAAATGTAATCCATGTTATTTTGGGGTTTAATATTAGACCACTCGGAATAAGCAACCTAGCAAAATCATAGACATCAATACCATCTTGGTTGAACTTGCCAAAGTCAATACCACTTTTTTGAAGCATATTAATAGCCCTTAAAAGATGCGGATCAGAAGTAATATCGAATTTGAAATTGAATTGCCATGTACAAACAACGTTTGGGACATTTCCTTGAGAATCTCCCAATGATATTCCAATTTGAATGATTTTTAACAAATCAACATTACATTTCATTGACTTGTACTCAAGAGTTTGGGGCGTTTTAAACAATCCAACTGGGCGCGCAATATTACCAGGAAATTCCGTATCCATTGCTACATAGGGGTATTTTTCAATTAAATCTGATATTATTCTAAGTTCCTTTTCCAAATTTGATGCCCAAACATCCCTTATCATCTAATGATTTTTTGGCACTTTTAAAATCTAACTAACATTTACTAACATACAAATCTCGCCATAATCTTGATTCTGTTCAGCCTTACATAGCGAATATCATTTATATCTCCTTTGGTAGTAAGCCTATAACCTCTAATTCTAATAGGATTTGTCATTGATGCAGTTCTATTCAATTCTATTACCTCATTGATTTCATTGATATTATGATCTTCATCAATGAGTTCAAGATTAAAGTAACCTATATCATCATAGACTCTTCTCACTCCATCTGTATTATAGACACCTCGTGGTATACTATTAAACTCTGGTGTTATTGAGTATAATTCAATAACGCTTGATTGAATATTTGATGAAATCCATAATGGCTCTCCATCCTGGTTAAATGATGATGCCAAAAAGTATTTGTTTTCATTGAAAAATAGATTTTCTATTCCAAATGAATGAAATGTTAATGTTGAAGAGGAAATCATCGATAAAATATTGAATTTTGTTGGATTAATTCGGTCAATATATCCACCGAGCGTAGAAACATAATCATTCAAATCAACGATCGGAAGCTCTCTATCTCCTTTTGATTCATGAATCAATGAGAGCCAAGAATACAGAAACATATTGTTGAAAAAGTCTTTTCCACTTGTGTCATCACCCATTTGGTGTAATGTGTTTCTTCTATTATCCAATATTCGACCTAAAATCTCCCTGCTATTGGATGGCAATACCCATTCACAAGAGTGATTCACAAATAAAGAACAAGATTTTTCATCATTCCAATCAAATAAACTCGAAAAATCCGACCTTGATGATTCGGAGAAGATTTTTTTTTCATTATACAAGAAATCAATAGCAGCAATTTTATCATCTTGTGTTATATTAGCCACAATTAATATTTTGTACAAAAATTTGGGACATAAATAAGAAACCATAGATGCAATTTTATACTCACTGTAATGACGACCCAAGAAATCCAAAACAGGATCAAATGAGTCTAATAAATTATTAAAATTGTTATCAAATTGCATATAAATAGATGAAGCTAAAGGATGGACCCTGAAGCCAGAAAACACTTCAAGAAAAGCTACTGATTGAGATACTGAAAGGTTATGATACATTTGAGGGAATAAAATTTTGTTTAAATCATCTATTTCATATATTATTGATAAAAAATATAGCTCAATGGTGTTCTTGAACGGTATTTTCACTAAATCCAGATACATCATATCAATCATCAATGAAAAAGTCCTGTTCTTTGTATCAAAAGGTATTATAACATTAATTTCCTTGTTTGAACAAAAAAATCGAGCAAAAAACTTTGATTTCAAAGAAACGACAATTCTATGGCATTGACAAATGAATCCATCAGCATCATAAAATTTACAATCAATAAAAAGCCCTTTATCCAAAAAGCTCTTCAGTTTAGTACTGTTACTGTACCGATCCTGCATCAACAATGTTTTTGGTTGGGTCCAATCTGAAAGCACTTTACAAAGTTTTCAATTTTCAAATTAACATCACGCGCTCACAAAATGTTGAAGGAGTTCAGATCTACCTGATCTGTTAGAGAAGCATTAGTTTGATTCGAATTCATTATTAAATGTTCCCAAATTGGGTAAAATATTATTGCAAATCGAGAAATTCTATAACAAATTCACCAGATCACCATTAAAATGAGTCTTTATTTGATAAATCAGTATTGTTTCTCAAGTGAAAAATCAAATAAGGGATTATCAAGCTTGTATTTTTGAATAAATAATACGTTTAAGGGTGATTAAGGACAAAATGATATTGACATTATGTTTTGCTCTTAGTTTAGTGGAACATTTCTCATTTCAAAAAACTGACATAATTCATCCTGAAACATTCAATCAAGCTTTGTGAGAAGACGCCATTTTTTTCTTTGATGTTATGTTTTCTATTCGTAATTGCTCAATCCCAGAATTACACAGTTACAGTTCTGGCAAAGCCTCTTCCACAGGGATTCAATATCCCGGTAAGAACAGGCGATCAGATTTCAATAAGGGCAACAGGAAGTTGGTGCTGGGGCGGTGGAAATGATTGCAGTACTGCAGCTGGTACATATGGAAGACCTTTGAAAAGTGAACTACCAGTTGATTGTTCAGACGCTCGTTTCGGAGAGTTAATCGGAAGAATCTCATCAAAGAACAGTTATTTTAGGATTGGTACAAGCATGAATATAATCGCAAAATCATCAGGATATTTGATCCTAGGCCAAAATGATAGGATATTTTATCGATCAGACAACACTGGTTCTATTAATGTCAACATAACGATCATTGAATCAGCAAATATCACAAGTCCCAATTTGATATTAGCTTTGCCAATTGTGGTTTTTCTACTTGTTTTATTAATCATAGCGATAAAAGCAAAGAAAGCACAGCATTCACAATCATCCTCAACATTATCAAGTGCTGAGACCACAATAGTTTTCAAACAAGAAACATCTGTTTATAATGACTATTATGACAATAATCCATATACATACACTAATCAAGAATCTGTGATCATTTAAAGTCTTCATTCCTGACTTACAAGAATACTGATGATACTGTGATTGTTAACATCCAACTCTCTTTAAATTAATTAACTTTCTGTGTGGATATCTTTGCCAATAACCGACATAATCACTGAAGAAGGGCAAGAAATCTATTTCCACTTAAGTATCCCTATATCCATATATCAAATTTGAACAAAAAGAACAACCAATTCAAACATGAAAACCTTACAAAAAATGACAGAATAACTATCAATGTGACGACAAACAAATCCTTACAACATTTCTGATGGTTGAGATTAAATATTCCTTCAAAGAAGACAAAAGTTGTAACGTGCTTAATCAATTTTGATAATTTTTATAACTTGTTCAGAGAAATATCCACAGAAATATTTGAATGTTGGATATTTAAATCCTATTTAAAATTTGAGAGAATAAATAATCATATTTATAAAATAGAACAGCATCAGGTTAAACATATGGATATTGAAACAGATCTTCCCGGATATATGATCACAGGGAAAGGTTCTTTAAATTCAAATGGAAACTCGATATTGGTTCGCGATAAAGAATCGAACGATGAATATGTGATAAAAATTATTGAAGTTCAAAATTTCCAGACTGAAAACTCAAAGAATGCATTTTTGAAGTATATTAGGGATGTGCAATCATTTTCAAGTATGTTTATTGTTCCGCTGAGGCTTTTGAAAGAAACTGAGCGTCGAATATATTTAATAAGGCCTCACATTTCTTCTATACCACTTAACACATATATTGTTAGGGGGCTTCAAACAGACAAGAATATTTTGTTTGTTATATGGAAGTTAATTGTTCGAGGATACTCATTACTCGAAGCTCACCAAATTTATCCGAACCCCGTCAAGCCTTCAAATATATTTATTAATGAGAATTTATCGATACATATCACTGATTTATACTGGCCTCCTAATGATATGAGTTTTGGTTTTAGGGCTCCAGCAATGTCGGAATTTGCATTTTACCCTCCAGAGTATTTCTCCATGGCTACCAAATTATCTTATTACTCTGATGTATGGTCACTTGGAGTTCTATTATATTATATTATGACAGGTGACCTTCCATGGGAAGTAAGAAATCCTCACCATTTAGTGTATTCAATGATCTCATTTGATCCATCAAGAAATCAAAAAGTACTTGCGTTGCCGGAATCAGTGATAGCCATTATAAAGGATACACTTGTTGCTGATCCATCTCATCGGATTTCCATACGTAGTATTATTGATTCGAGTTCTTGTTCTTCGCTAAAATCTGAAAAAATCAATAAAATCCCATCCTTCAGTTACAAAATAAATCTTCCTCATTCAATGGTTCAAAGGAAACAATTAATACCTTGCAAAGCTAATATCCTTGTTCCCAGGTTCAAATCAGTTCCGGTGACGAAGCCTCTTTTTAACAAAATTAGAACAAATTCGGTGTAAATATTTTATAAATGTTAGAGAATAATATGAATGTTTTAATGTTTTTAAATAGTGAAAAATGGAATAAAATCTTTGCAAAAGAAGAAATGACTAGAGATCCTATTAATGAATATATATATCAAGTTAATAGCGGCTACATAATGGCACGGGAAGTTTTCATTAATAATTATCCAGGAGATCTTTCGGATAAATTCCATATTAATCCAGAATTTAGTTTTTTAGAGATTGCTTTGTCTGAGTGCGAGAAGAAAAACCCGATGGCTGTATTATTCATTGAAACAACTATCCGGAGGTATCCATCACTATTTCATGATTTTTCAAAGAAAATCAATAATCTAATGCCACAAATTCAGATATGTTTTATCGAAATCGTTATTAATGTGTTTTTTATATATGATTACCAATGGCTAAAGTCATATATTTTAGAGTTTAACCAAGAGGTTGTTGTATTATCGCTTTTAGCAACTTTTGATTCAATGATACATGACTACAAGAGTACAATATTTGATCTTTTCAACTCTATCCTAGTTAAAAAAGGTGACTTACTGTTCCTCCATCCTTTCATAAAAGCATATATTGATTCTGATGTAATTGGAAGTATATTAGATTTCTGTGAATCAAACGTAATGAATGGAAAAATAAATTACGAAACAATGTTTACAGAGTTATTTGTTCCTGTTTGTAGTCCGCACTTTGTAGAATTGTTAACAAAACGATTTGATCCAAATATCCAAGAATATACCAGAATTCAATCAAGATTAATTCCAGAACCATTATCACAGCCTTTAAAGTCCCTTTTTGGAAAATATGATTATGTATTAACTAATGATAATGAAATTATCAGTGTTGCGGAATCATTTAAAACCACAGGAGTATTTCCAAAATTACTGAGTGATATTCAGACCAAAAACAAAAACTATTATGAAGAAAGCCTTTTACCATCAATTCAAAGACTAAGCAATTCCAATGAGGCGGTATTGTTTCTATGTGAATACATTGTTGGAAAAGAGAGGCCAAAAATGAAAATTGAACCAATAGATTTGAGAGAAATGGATGCTTATAGTAGGACCAAAGAATTGTCACAACAATTCTTAAAAAGTGTTTACATGAAAGGATCAAATTTGCCTAATTTAGTACAGGCTTTTTATAATGAAGTCATAAGCATATACTCACAACAATCCAAAAAAATGATGGCAAAAGTGTCTATAAATGTTATTTGCGAAGAAAATGGGATTAATATTTTCTCTTGGACAATGTTTTCTCTCTTATTACCTATTGAAGATTATTTAAGCAAAGTTTTTGAACTTAATAAAGAAGTCGAGCTAAGAATTCTCATTGCGTTTCACAATTCTTATCTAAGAGGCTTTAATACTCAAAATTCAAATTCTTGTTTTGATACCAGACTAGTTTTAAGATTAAGGTGGAGGTATTTAAGAAACGATACCATGCAAAATATATCTCAAAATCCTTTGTTTTCAACAATGATAGTATCTGATGAAATAACATTTCTTAAATGGGAACTCTCATCCAATGATATAATTGATTATTCTGAGATTTTGACAAAACTTGGGATTGTTCCATCACATTCAATAATAGATGAACTTATAACAAATCAAAATACTAATATTCCTTTATATGAGGCAATTTTGAAAAGTGGGTCTTTATCATTTGATTCAATCCATATATCCGAGAATCCAAATTATGATTTTATATTTAGAACTCAATTGATTTGGGATCGTAGGATAATGCAAAAGCCATTTATCAAAACAATTCTTAGAACTCCTACGATAGAACTCACAAACTTCTTGATTAAAAGCCTTCCTCAAAACCATATTCCCTTATTAACACAGTTCCCCCATGCATTTTCTTCCATTATGGTTCATTATGACCATATTAATACATGTGATATTCCCCTATATATTAAGGAAGCGTATGATATCATGAATAATCGTTTAAAAAACTCTACTCCAAGGAAAAATGTTGCATATGCAATAATTAATGCCATCCTTATTAAAGAAATGCCTCTATTAGAGTTCTTAGATACCCATAATGAACAAGAATGGTTAATACCATCAGTAACACTATCAATATGTATTCACAAATTCGATCTTGCCGCAAAAATTATATCAAATTGGCCACTATCAATGTTTGGAATATCTAAATCAATACCATACGAAGATATATTCTTCGAAAGGGGTACATGGGCTTCTTCCCTGAAAATGTTCATTGTGTTTTGCGCATCAAACAGGATTGTTTTTTCCGAAATTGATCAATGGACATCAATAGTATCAACCAATATCTCTGATTCTTTAACTCAAGATTTCGATGCTATACGTAATTATCTCATCCAGATCAGGTCCCCTAATAGCAATAGCCACCCTAGACAGGTACTGGTTTATCGTTAACTTATCGTTATTTTGGTCATGTCTGATTTTTATGCAGATCTCTTGAGCAAATTTGAAGCAGTTCCGCTTCCATATGAATATGTCAATGTTCCTCGGGCCAATGAACCCCAGGCTCATCATGACATTCCATTATATTATTTTGTTAATAAAGTTATTACTAATTTGACAAGAGACGCTTTTAAGCATGCTGGATTTAAGTCTACTACTGATGAAAGAAGATGGAATGCATCTTGGGGTAGACAATACTTACCAAATGAGTATAAGAGATGTGAATGTTGGCAAAAGGTTAATCATTTTGCCGGTGCTTTTTTAATGGGCAGAAAAGATAATTTGCATCTGAGAATGAAAGAGCTATATTCTCGCAGGCCCGAACTTGACAGATTTTATCCAATTTCCTATTTGTTACCAGATGAGGAGAATGAACTTCTGGAAAATTGGGCAAAGCATCCTCTTTGGATATTTAAACCTTCTGCATCATCAAGAGGCAGAGGAATCAGTTTATGCAAATCATCAGAAATGTGCAAATGTGATAAAGGAATTTATCAAGTGTATATACATCCCCCTTTACTTGTTAAAGGAAGAAAATTTGATATTAGGCTTTATGCTCTCGTTACATCAGTATTTCCGATGAAAATATATATGCATGAGACAGGACTTGCCAGATTCTGTACCCATCAATATGATATTAATGTAATGGATGATCATTCTCATTTAACCAATTTTTCTCTTAACAAAGATGATGCTTCTTTCAAAAAATGTGATGATACTGTTGAAGACATTAATAACTCCAAATGGTCTTTAGCATTTTTCAAGCAATACATTATTTCATGTGGAATAAATTATGATAAGCTCATGTCTGATATTGAAGCGGTTTCGATTAATACAATTATCTCTGGAATGAATGAGATACGTAAATACCATTCAGAACACATTAAACATCGTCATACATCTTATGAAATGTATGGGCTTGACATAATGATAGATGAGGGTCTCAGACCTCATTTAATAGAAATAAATATATCACCATCCATGAGTGGCCAGGACTCATTATTGGATTATGATCTTAAGTATCCTCTCATGCTTGATCTACTTCATATGGCCCGCATTGTGAAATGCAATGTCAATTCTCCAATTACTTGCCCTGCAATTAAGAAAATTGATGACCTTTGCATTCCACAAAGTCTTACTGGATGGGATAACCCATCTTTTGGTGACTATGTAATGATTCGTGATTTTGTTGAAGAACAAAGCAGGCTTAGAGGTTTTCGTCATGTATTTCCTGTTCCAGAAACAATGGATAATTTCCTTCCATCCTTTGAGGCTCTTCACTACCGAGATGAAATGTTCCAGAAATGGATGAAAATGGATAATAGCCAAAGGTTGGCTGTTTTAGCTCAAAAATGGAATGATAACTATCTTGAACCAATGAAAAATCTTATGATATAAACAGTTTAGATGAGCATACTTGAATCTGTTCTATACATCAGGATTAATAACAAATGAATCAATAAAATGTGATGAAGGGTTCGGAACATTAATGTTTGTTCCAACAAACAATAATTTTTTAGTGCTCAAAAATGAGCATGAAATTAGATGTATGAATTCTTCATGATGAACAATAGGATCAAACTCACAGTGGAGATTACCTATGTCAGAAGACACAGAAAGAAAATAAGATGGAATTGGGTTAATCTTGGATGCGATAGCCAGACATAAAGGAGATTGAGATATTTTGTGTGATTCAACTAGGCTCATGGCATCAGTTGATTCATTGTTAGATATGATATGTTTTAAATACTGAACTCTCAGCAAATGAGGATCCTTCTGAATAAAAAATTGGAAGTGATATGATTCATCAAAAAATAAGGAACAAATTGTGCATATTAAATCACTCTCATTATTATGTGTATTGCACAACTTGTTCGATATTTTACCTCCATTTGTAATGAACAACTTTGATAAAGATTTTAGAGATGAAGAAGGGTGAAGCATCAATATTGCTATTAACGCTATTATCGAAGGAGACCTGCCTCCCATATGAATATAATTCATTAGAAACGAGGATATTGAGCGAATTCTCTCTTCAAACATAATAACAAACTGATGAATCATTGTGGAATTTTTAAAAACTTCAAATAGAGTAAATATCGACAATGCAATCACATCAAAGCGATGAATAAAATACTCTACGTGCTCAAAAAATAATGAAACATCATCAATTGGTATTGATTCAATTGTATCCAGTATTGAAGATATAATAAAAGAACATGGCGATAATTGCCCAGTAAAAAAGTCATTATTAGAAAGGAAAAAATTGACATAATTCACGGTCGAATACTCAGAACAAAGAAAAGGAATAATTCGAATGAGAATTGAAGAAGAATTCCTTCTAATCACAGTTTCAGGCGATAACAAACATTGCATACACATAAATAAAACATTAATCACATTATTTCCGTGAGTCTCAATAAAACACTTAAGTATCTTAGGCGAAACCAGCATTATTTCACCAACACTATTCGAAGATTCTATCAAAGAGCGATAAATATCATCGTTTTGATCATATTCTTTCTCTGAGAGATCCAAAAAAATTTGCTCAATCCAGGAGTCTACTGACACCGATATCCCCATTGTACACTTATGAAATATTGATAAAATGTAAATTCAGACGATAAAATAAATCATTCAAATATCTTGCAACGGTTATTTCATTTTATATATGATTTTGTTTCTTGTTTTTGCTGAATTCTCTTTTTCGATTGTCAAGTTTGGTACCGTAATAGATGCAGGTGGATCGAATACTCAAGTTTATGTATTTAAATGGAATGATGCAGATCCGATTCCTGCTCCATCATTGATTACTACTACTGACCCAACTCAAAATAAGAGCGTTTCTCTCGTGTTAGATAGGTGTTTGTATGATCAAACAATTATACCTTCAATTTTCCCGGAATTGTTGTCATATGCTCGCGCAGCCATCCTTGAAAATGGAGGAACAGTCGGGGGGTTAAATAGTACAGAGCTTTATGTGAGGGGAACATCTTCGATGCGCGATCTAAGTGAGCGAGAGCAGGAAACTGTGATTAATAAGACACTCGATTATTTATATAACAATTCTGATTTTAATGTTACTGATGATTCTGTTGCTGTCTTGGATGCAAATGAAGAAGCAATTTTCGCTTGGGTTTCTGTGAATTTAGCCCTTCAGAAAACTCAAGGGCAAACAGTACCAGTTATTGGAATTTCAAGAGGTAATAACTACTATGTTATTGAACATGGAGATACAAAATACTCGAAATACATACATAGTATTAATTTTGTTGGATCAAATGTCAAATTAGTTGTTTATGTTGATACAAAGAAATCAATTGGAAGAGCAATTGTTAATCATACTCTTCAAGAAGCCAGAGTAATTGGTAGAGCGGATATTAATAGTAGTTGCTATGTTGATGGATCAACCAACGAAGACGAAGATGATATTATTATTTTAGTTAATGGAATTGGTGGATATAATCTGTGTAACGAATCATTGGCAAAAAGGACATTGTCTCATGAAGCCAATTATCCATATCCATTGTACTTCTTTGACAGAGTTTCTCTTCCAATACCCACAGATAAAGTATATGCAGTAGGGAGCTATTATTCCACATATGAGTACATTTGGAATAACCTAACATCCACATCTGGTATTTATTTGAACAATGCTACTGTGGATCAAATGATCACTATCGGGACCGAGTACTGCAATTATGACCTTACAGAATTGAAAGACAGATTTCCAAATGTTGCAGAATCATACTTAGCTACAGATTGTTTTGAATTTGTGTACACAAACAGGTTACTTAAGTACGGATATCAAATCCCATCAATCGAAAGAGTCAAAAAGATAAACGGAAACTCGATTGGTTGGCAACAGGGAGTCATTCTATCGCGGGTTTTAGGTGAACCAGATGAAGAAGAAATTGAGCAAAGCCAAATCTTCGGAATAGTAACAGGAGCAGTAGTATTCTTGATTATTATTGTTCTATCAACTATTCTAATCAGAAGATGTACTAACAAAAATAAGGAGGAGGCACAAAAAAGATCCAAACGCCCTGTTTATGACAATGATTAAAAATCATTTTTTGGTCGTATTAAGTGACACTTTTTAAAAATGTTGGTCTTGTTGTTAGCTTTTGGCTTATCTAATTGGAACACAGAGCATTTAGGCCAACCAAAAATCTCAATGATCCAGGATGGCAATATATTGTTGTATTCGGAAAATAATATGGTTGCACTTCTCCAGGCTAATGATGGAGAGGTTGTTTGGCGGCAGAGGATTGAGAAGATCAAAGCTGTTGATATGAATGAGGCTGTTCTTGCTGTTTCAAATCACTATTTCTTTGTTTTAGATAACGAAACGGGTATTGTTCTTAAACAATATCCACATAATGTGAAGAGTGTTATTGGCGCTGCTTATTATAATGGGCTTGTTGCTATCAGAGGGAACAAGCAGCTCACTCTTTTTAACGGTACAGAGATTATATGGTCAGTTCAATTTGAAAGTGAAGATAAGATTATTCAATTTTCAACAGATGGAGAATTTTTATTGGCAAGCAATACCAAATTTAGCGCCATCGATGGGCAAATCATTGGAAATCAGGAACCTGCAAAGAGAGTTGAACCTCAATTCAAATATCATCCAACCGTTCTCGAATACTTCGAAGATGAAAAGCTTGTGTGGAGGAAGGATGAACCATACTATGGATCAAAATTATTGACATCAGTAGATTCTGATGTTGTAATGCTTAGTAATGCTACACATCTTTTGTTACTTAATTTGAAGGATGATAAACTGATCCTTGTGAAACCAGCAGTTATTCTTGGGTTTAATAGGCAATCAAAGAGGATCATCCTTTATACACCAGATGGGTTCTTGACTCTTGATTCAAAATCCAAAGAGATTGAAGAGTTCAAAGGGAAAGTACAAAAAACCATTATTGCTAATTCATCTGTAATTAATGGCCAAACAATTTTTGCATTCCCATCATATTGTAAAGTTGCATGTTCAACAGAGGTTCATTCATCCACACCATCGTCATTTGTTGTTGCAGACTGCGGTGATAGTATAGCTTCAGCACTTGTAGATACAAAAGGAAAAATCAAATATCATAACATTATTAATAATGCTAAATTCGGCATTTGTTGGTCATCAGGTGATTCTGCTTCGTTATCTTATGTTAAAGATAAGAAGACACCCTTCGTAAGTTCATTTTCCGCTTCTACAAATTCTCAAAGGACTTTTGAGACAGATTCCCTTGTTATCGCAATTGGCCATAGTACAATAGCTTTGGCTAATGGTCAGTTATTAAGTATCCACCCTGAAGGACTTAGTGCTACAGTTCCATTTGGAGATGCCCCTGCTCCATCTCTATTCGGTATTGGAGGAGCTGGACCAGCAGTATATATGCCTCATTTTCAAGGTTCAAGAAATGATGGTTCTTACAATAAGATTAAGTCAATTGCTGACCAGAATGGAAGGGTAGTTTTACAAGGAGATGATATTGTTCTTGTTGGCGAACAAAAAGATGGAATAATGCTACACCTTATTATTGTTGCTGTATTTGCCCTCATGGTCTTATGGGTAACATATGATCATTACACATCAAAGCAAAGTTCTTTCTGGAAATAAATAACTTCTAGGAATTTATGTACGTTTATAATTAATGAGTAAATCAGAGAAAGACGCGGCAATAATAATTCAAAAATGGTGGAGACGATTTATTACTAGAAAAAAACTTGTTATTGATGTTAGAAAAGAGTTTGAAAGTATTTGTGCTTCAATTGGTGATTATGACCCAACATGGGAATCTCCAAACATGTCATCTCCTAAATTTCCAAAAAATATTGAATCCGAAAAATTATGGATACAAGGATCCATTGCAAACAGAATGGCAGAGTTGAAATACCAGCAAAGTCTCCCTAAAGAGTAAAACATGTTTTATTTAATCGTCTATACGTTATTGAAGATCAATGGCATCTCTACCAATCAAAATATATATACGAACACGCCCAACTACTGATTTTGCGAGCGAAAATATAAAAATTTTAGATGATCATCAAACTGTAACAATTAATATAGATAAATCAGATCCATTAAATTTTCTTAATACTCCTGAGTGTAATTATTTATTTAAATTTCATAGCATATTGCATAATGTGAGCCAGGAAATTGTTTTTGAGGAAGCAGCTAGAGAAATTGTTGATTCTTTTATTCAGGGGTATAACGGGTGCATTTTTTCTTTTGGGCAAAGGGGATCAGGAAAAACTTTCACAATGTTTGGAGGTATTAGGCATTTTAAGTATAGAGGAATAGTTCCCAGAACATTAGGCTACATATTTACTGAGTTGGAAAAGTTTAAGACAATCAATTTCACGTTATCTGTTCAATATTTTCAGATATTTAATGATATAGTATATGATTTGCTGAGTGATGAAGAGAAAGAAATGCAAGTTGCAGAAGATGAGACAGGGAATACATATGTACAAAACCTATCTGCGCATGAAGTATCCGATGTTCATTCTGCCATTAGTCTCCTTATCAAAGGAGATTCTAAACTTTCACTTGGTGAGCATAAGCATAACAGATCTATTCACAGGAGTCACTGTGTTTTTGTTTTGGATCTTGTTGGAAGGAAAGGCACCAGAATGACTAGATCCAGGCTCTATCTTTTGGATTTAGCAGCCTCTGAAGAAGCTAGTGATTGTGCCTATGTTAACAAATCCATTTCATATATGCAACAACTAGTTGTTTCTTTGGTTTCAAAAGAAACCAAACATCTTCCATTTAGGAGGTCAAAGCTGACATATCTACTGAGAGAGGCCATAGGGGGAAATTGCCGTACAGCTGTTTTGGCCAATGTATGGCCAGAGAAGGAGAACAATAGAGAAACAATATCTACATTTCAATTTGCAACAGAGTTAAGCAAAGTCATGAATAACTCAAAGGTGAACACAATGGAACCAATAGAGTTGAGAATCGAGAGGCTTCAAGAAGAGCTTAAAATACTTGAAGCCGAAGCTGAACTTCAGTCAGAGCTCGCAGGGAATGTTAAGATAGATGGTTTGAAACAAGAAGAAGAACAACAAGTGTCCGAATTAGTTTCATTGTTTTTATCAGATGAGATAGACTCACTTCCTTTACAAAGTGTTGCCCACGCTAAGGCAATTTTTTCTGAAATCAAAAAGAAGTATCTAGATATTCCTAATGCTGTTATGAGAGAAGTGGGAGCCAATTTCATATTGACAGAACGCGTCAAGAATATGAAAGCTCCTAAGGATGTTGGAACTATTGATGGTACAGGGTTTAGTATTGGTGTTGCTCCAAGCCAAGATCGCCCAATTAATATTCGAACAGTTTTAAAGTCAGATAAGTCTTCTGTTTCTGGGAATAGTAGAGCAGATAACCCTCCAGTACCGACAAAAGAGCAGATGTTTGAAATATATAAACTCCGCGACGGGAAAATTACTTCATCAGAACTTATTGATGCGAAGAAACAGACTAAAGATCTCGTTGCTAAAAAGAAAGTGGTTGTGGAGACTGTTAATAGACTTCATGATGAAATGGTGAACCTATCTAAAGATATTGAAGATAAAGGACTTAGGAAGAAGGATAAATTATACGAAGAAGAAGCAGCTTTGATTACAAAAGATATTGAACTCAAGAATGAATACAAGAATTTATACTCAGAGATACAAAAGATTCAATCAGAAATTGATCAATTGAAAGAGAAATGTGGTGTTATTCGAAATTCTGTTATGACATCGTTTGATGAATGGTACAACAAATGGATCAACGATGAACTCTATACAGAGCTTCTTGTTGCTTTAAGCAAAGATTCTGATGGGACTCCAAACGGAAAGGAGTCTGCGGCATCAAGGAATAATAACAAGGGTAAGGGTAAGGATCCTGTTAAACCTATCAAAAAGCCCCCTCCTCAAAAAGTGAAAAAGTAATAAAGTATTCAATCATATTTTATGAATGAAAATACCGAAAAATGGATTAAAGAATACAATGAGAACCTCCCTCTTCCTGAGCCAGAATATACTAGTAAAATGTTTGGATGGACCATAACGATACAAGAATTGCAGGATTTTATTATATCCAAAGAAATTCAGAGCACTCCTGATACAGCAACGTTTGGTATAAAGGTATATATTTCTGTTTTTAATACCAAAACGGGCCTGTTTCATGGAAGAACATGGTCTTCTCCGTTAATTACCAATATTACTGTTAACTTTTTCAATTTAACATCTCATGGTATTCTTGTTGGTGCTGAATGTTTAATTGTAATTGAGTTTTCATTTTGTATTCAGTATTATGGCAATGAAACATCTGAGAATTCGTTGTTTTTTACTGTAGTTTATCCACAAACAACAGTGCAACATATATGTCCTTTGTTTTCTGGGTCTCCTCGATTTCTTCTTCATAATCCTACTGATTTTACCAAGGTACTAACTACAAGACCAGGGCAATTGATCATTGATTTGCAAAAAAATGATGACCTACTAAGGGCCTCATCATACATGCCCAAATGTACTTTTATGCACAGGCCCCCTCCAGGTGTTGTGAAGTTATCCCCATTATCATTAGAAGAAACTAGGCCTTTGATTATAACTGATGTTAATGTTTTGGCATCATCAGATTTCGTATCAAATCTTAAATCTGAACTGATCAATATGTTCTCGATTAACTATAAGCAGCCTCCACAGAATTTTATGATGACAATATTGAAATTTGCTGTTCATTTAGGAGTACATAATTCATATTGTTTGATAGCAGATTTATTTAAGGCCGAAATCAGCGAAAATTCTAGATGGAAATTTGATGGACAAATAAGGATTCCTAACTATGTGAAAGACCCTCGATTTGCTCTTATTATCCAATTTGTTGTGACAATCGAGCTTAATACTGATTTTCTCAATCTTCAAGAATTTAGCGGTTCGTCGAGGAAACAAATGATAGATATTCCTTTAGGATATAATGTAATATTTCCCACTGTAGGATCGCAAGTTACTGTTAAACTTTCTCGCGATGCCCAGTTTTCTCCATTTGGATCTCGAATATGTAAGGTTCCTGAAACAATTCCATCGATTTCTTTTTTGATAAGGGATACTCCTATTCCTGAAAAGCAAAATGATTTCTCAGTTCTGCCTGTTGAGTTTAAGCCACTTATTGGATCAGATGGAGGTTCTCTTATGCCATTTGATCCTCTTACTGCTCCTGAGGATCCTCTAATTATTAGCGAGATCATGGATAAAAACAATCATAATCACATTAGGCTTCTTTTCAAGTTTATCACGATCACAGCAGATTTCTCTTCAAGATTTCCTCTTAGTACATTTCAGAGATTTATTTTTAGAACAAATTTCTGGCCAATTGGAGAAGTTGAATCAAATACATGCCTAATCACTGTTTTAAGGGAAGGTGTTTATTATTTTTCCGAAACTAATTCGAGAGATGGACAAAAAGGGTCTTTTCTTAATGCAGATATTGACTTGATATCCATAGATCATATAATCAACTATTTTGTTTTCATGAAAAGTAATGAATTAAGGGTTCAGATGATTGATGCTGAATCAGGAATAATGATTGGGTCTTTTCAAATCCAAACAATGTCACTCTTGAGACAAAGAAGACAATCATTGCAGTTTAATTACCAGTCTAGTTTGATCTCTGTTGATGGAGAAAATCTTGGTTCTATTCACATGATATGTGGTTCATTTGGAACAAAGGATGGTGTTGTTGATGAGTGCGAATTCAACCTAAGGTATCCTCCGACCAAAAAACTGATTGTTGCCGAATCTTTGATGAGTGTTGACAAAGATTTCAAAGAAATGGTGATGAAATCCTCCGAATCGCCAAGTGAAATGGCTATTAGATACAGGAACGGAAAAAGGAGACAATTTATTTTAAGCGATTTACAAAGAAGATTTTTACGATCCAAAGTTATATATCCTATACCTGGTATTGAGAATACATTCACATTTGTTTCAGCCTTCGAGCCTCAAAGTAATATGTTCATCACATTATCAATAGATGATGAAAGAATTCGATTTATTGGAACATCAAAATCGAATTCAAAACGACCTGAATATGAACAAAGTGTTTTGTTGAAAAGATTTGCTAAAGAACGATTCAATTTGTCAGGAGAATCATTGATTGATAGAATGGCTTTAATCAAACCTCCTGAAAGGTTTTCTGTGGCTTCAAACCAGCATTTATCATTGGATTTCTCATTTTTTACTCTTGATGAAATTGAAGAAAAGGAAATTTCTATTTCGATCCTTGATGAATCTTCAGAAATACTGGATTTATTCACGATCCAAGTTCGTAGATCAAATATGATCGTCCATGACACAGTTATAATATCAATTCCAAATGGGAATCCTTTTAGGCGTAATTTACCAACAATAAGGAAGATTGATAATGTTATTTCATCTTCTCAGTTGATCAGGGCTTCGAATTCTCAGAATGGGATTGCTATATCATCACCAAATGTAGCAAATCAAACGCAATCATATTTATATATATATGATAGTGAAGGGGGGCTATTAAAGGTTATAAAACTAATAATTAATACAATGAGGGCCGAAACACAATCAGCTGGGGGCAGAATTAAGCTCAATTTAAAGCATCACATAGGTCACTCAATTTGCTGTAGAACAAGTGATTTTCGGATTGCCAGGTTTGCTACTTTTGAAGAACCAGGGGAAATAAAAGATACAGCAGATGTTTATGCCCTTGCAATATCTTCTGGAGTGGTTCAACTTCATATATGTGATCAAAATAATCCAGGACAAAGCACGTCAATTTTGCTAATGATCAAGGATTCTCCACAAAATCCATCTGCAAAAATTATGACAATCAAAGAACAATTAGTTTTCAAAGTTGGAGATTTGAATGATAGAGTAATAAGCTATAAAAATACATCCAGTGAACCACAGGCCTACAAAATATCGACAACACATCCTCATCTTGTTTCGTTTGAGCAACAATATTTTGAAATAGGAGCTTTGGGGGCATGTAAGCTTAGAATATTATTCCTTCCAAATCAAAATGAAGAATGTGTGAGTATCAATGTTCTTGTTCAGGAAAAAAACAAAAACTCTCAAATCGATTGTTTCGTTTTTAGTGTACAATATGTAAATTAATACTTATTATATTTGATATTTGCCTTATTTGTTCTTTTTAGCTCGGAATTCATTAATACTTTTTTCCAATTTTGAATTTTCTTCTTCAAATCTCGAAATAAGCTGACTTATATACTTTAATGTACTCTTTGCAATTTTGTTCTCTAATATAATCTTCTCTGTTAATGAATCATTCACATATTGTGATTTTGATAAGTCTGTTTTGCTAAACTCATTTGGATTCATATTGATGATTTTCTGGTTTATATTTACCTGTAAATTGTTAATATTCATAGAAAGTGTGTCAATTGCTTCCTCTAATTCATTGTTCTCATATAAGAGTTTGAAATGCTCGTAGAAGTAATTGCCATCTCTTTTCTTCATATATTCAGCATTCTTTTCGCGTGAATTCTTAAATTCAGCCATCATTAAACAACAAAGTTTTTCTGCATTTTCGTCCATTTTTATGTTTTGTTTTCTCCTGATTTGTTCCATCTCCCTCTGTCCATCTTCGAGAATCACAGGGAACAGTAATGGATACGTGAATATAAGTGGGTGCACATTTGAAAAAATGGGCACGAGCCAAACGGGCTCTGTTGTTTTTCTTCAGGTCAGCATTGCCATTGAATTTGTTGTTGAGAGGTCAATTTTCTCATCTTGCTATGGTTCTAGTGGAGCGGGTGTTATTTATTTTAACTGTTTGAATGGAATTTCGAGCCTTAATTTCGTATGTTCATTAAATAGTTCAATTATCTCTGGAACAATTCATAACTCCGCAGCATTTGCCTTTATTTCTTCATCAACGACTGGGAAAAATAATGTTAACTACTTATCCATTTCAGAATCCCGAGGTTTGATATCCCCATTTGAGATTCTCAAAGGAACACAGAGCCACCAGGGTGTTAACAGCTCTTTTAACTATATGGGATATTATTCAGGTGTTGGACTGCAATTATCTGCACAATGCCAATTCAAATTTTCTACAGTATCAAGTACATATGCCACTCTTCATACAAGTATTTGCTTTTACAACAAATTATCTATTTCATCTTCGTATGTTAATTTTTGTAACAATAGCCAAACAGCAAAAAGTTCATGGGGCTTGATTGCAAACTATATAACATCGACTACATCAATATATAGTTGGGTTTTTTACAATAATGATAGGCTTTCAAAGCTTTTTGCACAAGAGGATGGTACATGTATAGTTAGATCATGTAAATTGGATTATAATCATCAGAATTCTAATATTATTATCACTACACCATCAACTTTCGACCAAACATACAATCTAGAGCTGCTTGGTGATAGCTTATGTTACCGAAATGAATACACATATATCATCAGCAATCGAAACAAATCAACATGGGCCGTTTTTCTAATACATTGTATTTTTTAATCCATCATATAGAACTCATATCTTACTATATCATTGTCTGGATGCAAATAAAGGTACTTTCAACGTTTTCGGAATGAATATGATAATTAAAACATTAATCATCAGTAACGATGGCAGGCCGAATATAATGCCAAAAACAATTCTCCAAAGAACCAACTGATAAATAAAAGATGTGAATGATGAAAAATAACTTGAGAGATCATCAATTCATAAAAAATTTCATTGTTTTTCAAAGAAAAGTACTTTAATTATTTCACAGATGTTTTTATATGTTTTAGCAAAAGATCAATGTTTAGTGAAAAAACCCTCTCCAGATTTTGAAAGTATTAAAAACAATGTATTTTTATGGAATCAGAAAATATCATTTTGTTCTTTCAGTTACACATTGGATGAGAAAGAAACTGATCAATTAACCAACCAAATAAGCACTTCTATGCGAGAATTTATTTTGAAAATCATTATCACATTATTCATTTTTTGGATTCATGGCTGTTTTGGAAATCTAAATAAGAAAGAAACAAGAAAACCAGAACTCAAGTATTCCCCAAAACTTTTTTGTGAAGTTGAAACTTCTCAAATTGAGTCTCTATTCTCGCTGAATGAGAATGGTATAGTTTTGGGTGCTATCTTAGTGTGTGAAAAGGAGAATATTGCTTCAGGAAGGTCATATGTTGAAATCAGTGTAAATATTACCCACTGTTTTTTCTCAAGATATTCATTTCACTACAGCGATGGTGGTGTTATATATGTAAATGGTGGGTCTTACTCAATGAATGTTAATTTCTCAATGTTTTATAACTGTTTAGCCCAAAGTGGAGGGGCAATATTCTTTGTTTCTTCAAATGCAAAAATAAAAAAGATATGTGCTAATAGATGCTCTTGTGGAGATTATAATGGTGGTCATTTTGCATCTATTTCTGCTTCGCAGATGAATGAAGTGGAGTATCTATCAATATCAAACTGCTCTGATTCATTTACTGGTGAAGATTCAATTGAATTGATGGGAGGATTTCAGAGAGTTGACAACACAAATAGTTCAATGAATAATGCTAATAGGGGCTCTGGTCTTACTATCAAGTCTCCATCGTTATTCACAAGCTCATTCTGCGTTTACTCAAATAACATTGTATCAGAATACAATTGCTTATACTTCTATTCTAATTCAGGAACAATATCAATGTCATATGCTAACATTGTTCATAACAACAGTCCTTATGATGGAGTTGTATTTGTCGATGGAGATGGAATAAGAAAGATGAATTATTGTATATTCCAAAATAATCAAAACTATCTATTCTGTGTTTGGTCGGGATCTCTTGAAGTGTCTCATTCTTTCTTTGATTTCTCTGGATCATTCTCTACTTCAACTGCTGTATCCACAACAAATGATTCATTTACCATAAGAATGACATATCAAATACAATTCTTCAATTCTCTTCATTGTAATGCAGATATCTCAGAAAGGACAATTAGCGAAACACAAAATACAGTAACATCTGAGATTTCATGGATTGTATATTCCGTTTTTAGCTTATTATTTGTCGTCCTTCTTGTGTTTTTAGTTTTTTACAGAAGCATTGCTACAAATCTCCTTGCGAGACATCAACTTGAAGACAGTTTGCAATGTGATTTTGGTTGATTGAATATTTTTTAATGTTTTTAAATTCATTTGATTATTTGCATAATGTTATCCTTCTCAAACATCTCCAAACAATCCATTTGGTATAGTATTTTTAAAAACAACCTCATTTCTTATATTCTGAATTCTCGAGCAATTAGAACATATAAGAATAAAGGAATAGAATAGTTTTTGATGTTGTTTTTGAATCTTTTGCGATAACAACACCATAGTGAAAGAGAAGATTGAACCAACAATGATAGTACTAAAAAACTTGAAACATCAGTCAAAACAAATGATATCCAATACTATCAACAAAAAATTGAAACCATCATCCTTTTGAAATAAGGCATTTTTTTTATTATTCTAAGAACAAATCATATTTGAGACTGTGAGTGTTATTGGTGTGCACAATCCATTAACTTGTTTCCCTTATTATTTTCAAAGTTCTCGTTGATTTTTGCCAACAATATGGAAAAACACAAAGTGAAAACTATTCAAACTGGAAGATCATTTTTTGTATTATCTATCCTGTTAACAGGGCTCCGGTGTTATTTTTACCATTTTTACAAACATGACATTTAGTATTATTTTTTTAGTCTCCAATTTGAAAAATCAGACCCTACAATATTCTCCATTATAACGCCTCCCAACAAGTTACTGTAAGGTTTCGAACAGTTTATTTAAATTTGATTTTTTTATTTGAAAATTTTAACAAGATTGAATAGTATTCAAATTTATTGTAAAAGGGACTTTTTCATTACCCCATTTTTAAGATAAAATGAAAACATTCTCTTTCGGGTTTAAAAGCATCCCAAAGAGTATATTAACATGGAATCGAAGAGATATATATTTTTCTTTGAGTTTCCCCCAAATTGAAGTGAAAATCGATAAAATTTCCAAACAAATAGGCTTTTCCTTCAGACTTGAATTATTTTTGAAGGTTATAATGGTTTTACTCATTTTTTTGATTCATGGTTATTTTGTAAAGCTTAATGGGAAAGAAAAACGCATTTCAAACCACAAACAATTAACCAATTTATTTATTGGATCCCAAATTTTCGGATTTGTTCCTTTCTCCTATCAGAATAATCATAATCATATTATTTTTTCGAGCACTGGGTGTAAAAATGAAAATATTGAAAATGGAAGGTCATATTCTGACGATAATATCACTGTTTCTCACTGTTTCTTCTCAAGATCTTCATTATTCGCTGGTGATGGTGGTGTTATATATGTAAATGGTGGGACATACTCAATGAATGTTAGTTTCACAATGTTCTATAACTGTTTGGCAAAAAACGGCGGGGCAATACAGTTTGTTTCTTCTAATTCACATCTCAGAATGATTTGTGCGAATAGATGTTCTTGTGGAGCTAATTTTGGTGGCCATTTTGCTTATCTTGTTGCTACTCAGATGAATCAATGTGAATATTTATCAGTATCATATTGCTCTCAAACCACCTCTGGATATAGTCCTCTTGAATTAAATTCAGGATATCAAGTTGTTGACAACACAAACAGTTCCATGAACAATGCTCAGCGGATTTCTGGTATTAGTGTCATATCACCATCATCATTTACAAGTATTCACAGCACTTTTTCCAACAACAAGGTATCAAACGGCATTTGTTTACAATTCTTTACCTTCCAAGGAATAGTATCAATGTCATATGCAAATATTGTTCATGATAACAGCCCTCAAGAATATGGAGTTATTTATGTTCAAGGATGGGCACAACAAACAATGAGTTATTGTATATTCCAAAATAATCAAAACTATCTATTCTGTGTATGGTCGGGATCTCTTGAAGTGTCTCATTCTTTCATAGATCACTCTGAATCATTCTCTTTAAATACATCAGTATCCACAACAAATGATTCATTTACCATAAGAATGACATATCAAATACAATTCTTCAATTCTCTTCATTGTAATGCAGATATCTCAGAAAGGACAATTAGCGAAACACAAAATACAGTAACATCTGAGATTTCATGGATTGTATATTCCGTTTTTAGCTTATTATTTGTCGTCCTTCTTGTGTTTTTAGTTTTTTACAGAAGCATTGCTACAAATCTCCTTGCAAGACATCAACTTGAAGACAGTTTGCAATATGATTTTGGATGATATTTGATCAATTCAATAGTCATGATAATATTTTAGATGTTGGTTTATAAGAATCCAACCACCATCATGCATTGTTTCTTCTCACATGCCCTCATTAAGTAACTAAACACTCATCTCTCACTGGCACATTTTTATTTTCTCTGCAGAAAAATGGGAAATCAAATTGTTTGTCCATCAGGCCAGGAATGGTATGAATCCGATTTTGAAATATTTAATTACGAAATCGATAAGAGCTTGATGGATGGAACGTTTATGCTCTGTTTTCAAGTTCGCACACCGAATTCAAAATTCCTGCATGTGATTAAAGCTTTTCGAATTCCAAATCAGGAATATGAAAAGATTGTTAAATTATATTACGATACTTTTTCACATATGACTAAAATCCCATCCCATCAAGTTTTCGGGAATTTAATTTCTCAGCCCATTCTAACACAATATGGCGCTTATTTACTACGGAAAATGATAGATTTTCCTTTACAGGAAAGAATATCAATGGAACCGGTTCTAAATCATATTGAAAAATTATGGATTTCTTTTCAATTGATATTAGCTGTGAGAAATCTCCATATGTGCGGGTTTTCTCATGGAGATATTAAACCAGAAAATATAATGATATCTCAAAGGCTTATGATGACACTAGTTGATCATTCACCCTATAAACCAAAGACAATTGGGCCTAACCAGACACATTTTTTTATTCACTTCTTTTCATCAAGGAGATCGTGCGCTTATATAGCTCCTGAAAGGATCACAAATGAAATATCCATTGATTATTCTGGATTCGAATCTGATCTGTTTAGTGTTGGTTGTGTTATTGCATATTTATTTCTCAATGGAAAAGACCTTTTTAATTTTTTAAATATTCAAGATCCAAATTATTGTCCTGATCTAAGCTCAATTGAAGATAAAAAGATTCGTAACCTAATTAGTGGTTTGATATCAAGGGACAAAGCTAATCGAATTCTTTCTCACAACATGGCTATGGAATGTTTTCCTGAGTGGTTTCGAGAGTATTATGACTGTTTTGTGAAATATGATTTATCCAATGTATCTGCTTCATCAATAGTTAGTTCTTTTCCAGAAGTTTTTCCGATATTTCAGAACATTAAATGTGATGGCGCGCTCCTATATCTTGAGGTAATTAGTGACTCTTTTAATAAAGCCGCAACGCCAGAAACAGTGATATTGCTGATAAAATGTTATGTTGATATTACAATTCAACTTAATTCTATTGAGTTAAAATTACATAGAGCTCTTCCTCGTCTCTTATTTTTATTTGGGTATAAGAGTGTTACTATCAATGTCAAAATTCTGGATGGGATTATGTCGATTGTTGACTCAATAAAAGATGTTCCTTTGGAATACATAGATTATGGTAAGAGAATTATTATTCCATTTTTAGCAAGTTCGATTGATGAACATTGGATAGAAAGCTTAATGTGTCGATTGCCCCAATTTGCACACACTTTATCTCGGATTTGGCCATCCTTCCCAGATGATCTTTTTGTGAAACATGAGTTATTCTCCAGAATTCTTCTTTATGATTTGGAGAGCCAACATTCATCTGAAAAGCCTAATGATATCGTTTTAAGACGCTTTTTTGATTGTTCAATAAGAGCTGCGTCAACAAAATCCATTTTGCTATTTAGAAGTCTCTCAACAATTTTTTTTAATTTATTATCCTCCAAGAATTATATCGATGATATAATAAGCTTCGTTGAAAGCTTTTATTCATCTCTTGATCAAGAGTTTAAATATGGTATTATTGAAAATACCTTAATGGAGTTCTCATCTGTTTTGATTGACTACTTGATAAGTGGATTTGTTACTGCTAAGATAATTAGATCAATTAAATGGATGATCGAGTTAAGTATAATTTCATTAAACCAAATTTCAATAATTGCTGAAGTTCTGGTTTCATATACAACCAACGATAAAATTGTTATGTATGAAATAACTCGTTTGCTTAATGCATTACCAGATCCATATCCCATTTTTAATTGTGCTGAATGGTATAATAGAACTATTAATACTGCCAATGTAGATATGTGTAATCCCGTGAAACATCAAAACCTTAATACTAAACCATCAAGAAGGAATTTTGCAAGAGCTAGTTTTCTTCCAGCTCAGTGTGGTTTCTTTAAGGGTTCCAAGCTATTTCCCACCAGTATATCGTCAATGACTACAAATAGCACTCAAACAATAATTTGCCATCATGACAATAACTTCCTAACTCGTGTTAACTATGAGAGTATTATTTCTGAGTTTGTATGTGAGAATACCAAAGTTTTTCCTGAGGTTTTTAATTTGATTGAAGGGATTCCTAAAACAACCAATATCCTGGCTTCAGACTCAAAAACTTTTAGGATACTCGATGGGGATCTCAATACTGTTTCTCAGTCAAATATGCCTCATGAAAGCATGATCAAAGTATTTGATTCTGAAAATGCGTTGCTAATAACATCTGAAATCCACTTATTTAACATTGATTCACATAAGAGGATCTTTTCTGCAAAGATTGGAGATATTAAACCTGTTTGCTCAACCATAATGAATGAGACTAACCTTGTAGCAATTGGATCTTTGAATTCGGTTACCATTTTCGACATGAGAATTGAATCGCCTGTTTATAGTTTTAACATGAAATCCCCTATTTCGATATTATCGCTTGAACCAAATTCAAATATCGCTATTTCTACACCAAAAACCATCAATCTTTATGATCTAAGAACAATAAAACCATATTTAAGCATTGATGGTTCACAACAGTCAATGTTTCTCAATCGAAGAAAACTATTTGTTTTAAATGAAAATGGAACCTTTTCGATTGATTATAATGAACCAATGAATAGCCTTTGTCTCTATGACAAGAATGTAACGACCTATCTTGAAACAAGCACAAATAATGATATAGTATTCTTGCCCAAAAAATACTCTCATTCTCTTCATGGTCACATCCATACACTGACATCAGCTATCCCTAAAGGAGATCTTGTGTTTTCTTCAGATGAATCCGGATTTCTCAACCTCTGGTCTCCATATTTGGAGAGAATTGCCCAATAAATTGTTATTCATCAAAAAAATATTATTCCCTGTTGATATTTAGTCCATACGGGTTTTAATCTCTCGTGTGATTATCTGATCAGGAGTAATAATGTGAACAATGCCACCCCATCCACTGATGGAATCACGTTCTACAGCAGCAATAAGACACTTGGAAATTGTCTCGAAAAGCTCATTGGGATTCATTTTTGGTCTCCACAAGCTCTCGCACACACCGTATAGCATTTCTTCGGCGGTTCCAGCAACAGCGAAATTGTTAGGAGTAGCGAAAGCTCCGATTGAATCTGATGTTGCCAAAAATGGCTCGTTTGTTTCTGGAATCAATCCTGCTATAACTGGCGATATGAAATATGGTCCAAACCTGTGTTCATATAATAATGATCCAACAAGATTCTTAAATCTAATAGGTTCAACAGGCCTTTCTTCTCTTAATTCTAGTAAATTTACATCAAAACGTAGCTTCTCATGAACTGTGGCAACATCAGTAGCGAGCCCACTCAAGCCTAGGAAAATTCTATCATTAATCTGGAAAATTCGTTTGAAATCATTCGAAACAGCCTGCATTTGAACACCAAGATGGCGATCTGAGGCGATTGCAACACAATGATCACCTGCCATTGCAACTAAACACGAACCATTGTAGCTGAATATGTCTCCCATTAAAATGAAGATTTTGAATAAGTCCGGCTGACCAATTTGAGAAAGAACAATTTACATCCTTGTTTATTCTAGACTAGGTTGGGCTCAAGATTGCTCAATGATATAGAGCGCTCATCTATTTTTCTTGTCTTGCAATAAATGCAGCAGAGTATCACTAAGAATATGATAAAAACAGACACTATGGAGAGTGTTTTGGGATCAAGGATGTGTCGTATGCTTTTGGATTCAGTTTTAATTTGAATTGGTGATGGAAAAGGAGTCATTTGATTTGTTATGGCATTATGAGTTTCTTTTGATGTTTCAACAAGAGTGTTAAATGGAGAATATTTGATTGTTTTTGTTGGAGTTTCTTTATGAGTGCTGATTGGGGTTTCTTTATGAGTACTGATTGGGGTATTCATTGGAGATTTCTGTTGAAGAGGAATATCAGCATTACAATGAAGAGAATTGAAGAATTGAATTTGATAAGTGATTCTAAATGTCATAGAATTGTTTGTTTTTGTTGATACTGCATTATTATTTGTAAATGATGATGATGGATGGTCTATAAAAGAAATAGACACTTCCAAAGAACCTGAATAAATAAAGAAGAGGTAATTTTTGTTGTCATGGAATATGCAATATGTCAACTTTTTTGTTCCAGATCCTTGGCAATATAAAACTCCATTTGATGGACTGTTGTTATGAACAATGTTCATATATGATAAGAGTACTTCATAGGTGCTATAAAAAATGTTAATACAAATGCTATTAGCTACTTTGTTATTAGAGAATGAACAGTAAGAACTTGTGAAAGATAATGGAGAATTGATCCCAATACCAGAATATGAATGAACATTGTTCATTGAACTGTTTGTGTTGTAGACCCTCTGATTCCCTGACTTTATGAAAATTGGACAAAACCCAGATGAAAATATTGGACCACATGATAAAGAAAGATATTCCACTTGGTTTTCCAGAGAAGAATAAATATTGGCAAATTGGCCCCATATATAATCCCCAAATTTGCAACCACAGGCACATATCATTCTGAGAAATGAATTTGAAGAATCGAAATATATTGCTCCTCCCTCATTGGAACACAAACAGTTATAGAACATTGAGTTACTAACATTCATTGAGTAAGTGCCACTCTTAACATATATCACTGCTTTCTGAATATTTAGATGATCTTGAGAAGAAACAGTCTGAAATATGGATGTTCATTTGAGTATAAGACCTTCCTTTATCTAAACTTTCACTTTCACACTCAAGAACAGTATTTAAAATAATTGTGATGCCTGACATAAGAGACATAATCGAGAGGATTTGGGCATTTTTTGTTAATTTGTTAATTGGGCTTATAGCTGATATGTTATGTGAAAACATCAAAGAAACCAACAAAGATGAAATATTAAATTTCAAAACTGACTTTTCATGAATTATTTCCTTGAAAGAATTGAGGATCACGAGGTATGATCTTGGATTAATTCTAACTGGAATCTGATAATGATGAGGAGTTGGTTCAGAAAAAAAAGTCTGATGAAGTATTATTGATTAAAATTTATAAACAATTGTGTTTATTCTATTAGACTGTTTCAAGAACGTTTCCATCACTAATTGAGAAACAAGCACTAAACTTAATGAATTCGCACTTGAGCTATTTTGAGGTTAATTTATATGTTCATTAGAGTATCTTATGTAGTACTCTGAGGAAGAGGCATTGAATATGTTTAGAGGTAAAGTATCAGGGTCGATTTGATAATATACTGAAGATTTGATTCTTTTTCAATGTTTGATCAGGCACTACGATAATATAAATATGAATTCTTTCAATTTTTCAGGGTAGTTTTTTTTATAACAAATTTGTGAATCTTGATGGTCGAGTTCTCAAAAATGGATAACACACAATTTCAGTTCACTTCTCTTATGTCACTTTTCAAGCACATCAAGCCTGCTCCTCCAGATCCAATTTTCGGTGTAGCAATTAAGTATGAAGCTAGCAAGCATCCACATAAGCAAATCTTTGCTGTGGGAGTTTATCGAACAGAAGAAGGTAAACCTTATGTTTTTCCATCAGTCAGAAAAGCCGAAGAACGAATTGCTAATAAGCATTTCAAAGATTATTTGCCTATGACAGGGCATCCCCAATTTGTTCAAAGTGCAAAAGAGCTCCTATGGGGAGAATATTTGCCAAAAATTGGAGACAGAATTGGTTCTGTTCAAACTATTGCCGGAACTGGCGGTCTTTCTGTTGTGTCAATGTTTGCAAAGAAGAATCTTGATTTCCCCACTGTTATGATTTCTGATCCAGCTTGGCCCAACTACAAGTGCATTTTTGGCGATGTTGGTCACCATCTTTCATACTATCCATGGGTAAAAGATGGAAGACTTGATCTTAATGGTACTCTTGACTCTCTGAAAAATGCACCAGATGGATCTCTATGTGTTATGCAAGCATGTGCACATAACCCTTCTGGTGTTGATCCTAACAATAGTGAATGGGAGGAGATATTTGATATGGTTAACAGGAAAAACCATACAATTTTCTTTGATTTCGCTTATATGGGATTTGCCAGCGGGAACATGGATAAAGATGCAGAGATCGTTCGAAAGTATGCATTGACTGGGAAACAGTTTTTTGTTTCTTATTCATTCTCCAAATGTATGGGTTTATATGGGGAAAGAATTGGATGTCTTCATGCTGTTTGTGCCAATCCTTCAGAGGCTAAAGCACTCCAAACAAATTTCGCTTCAGTGATGAGATCAACCATCAGTGTTGCTCCACAAAATGGTGCTTTGATTGCTCATGAAATTCTTAGTAACCCTGAGCTCAAGAATCAATGGGTAGGAGAACTCAAATCTATTACAAATCGTATCATCGATATTCGTGGAAAGCTGTGTAATAAACTTGAGAAGCTCACATCAAGGGATTGGTCATATCTTAAAGACCAAAAAGGTATGTTTGGTTATACAGGATTGACCAAAGAACAATGTGATAGGCTTGCTGAGGTTGAAGGTGTTTTCATCACTGACAATGGAAGAATTTCTGTTCCTGCTCTAAACAATAGCAATGTTGATTCTGTTGCTAAAGCCATTGCAAACGTGGTTAGGAAGTAAAACATCAAGATTTATTCATTTAACATGGAATGTTGGTTATCATTAGCCTATACTTATTGTAGTTTCTTCCTGAGATTTCAATAATTTCATTCTCATTGACAGCTGTGCATCCATCTATTTCGCTATATCCTTGCCTAAACACTTTCTTCCATGATGATAAATCCATTACAAAGCCATTTGTATCCATCATTGGAACCTTAATGGGATCTTTTGTTAATGGATCAAGAGCTCCATGCAAAGGACATTTGGAATTCTCTTCCTCGAAAATTAACTTTTCTTTTTTAAGATTCCTGAATGGTGTTTTTGCTCCACCCGAATTCATGTTATTCGAATCCAGAGGGCTGATCCTCCTTTCTTGAAGTCTTCTTGAGTGTCCAGTTATTGGCGTTCCGGAAACTTTTACTTCTTCGTTTGATTGATGGATTTGCTTACTTGTTTGTTGCTTTGGCTTTGAGATAGGAGGGGCAACTCTCACTGGTTTCTGCATCTGAGGAGCATTACCTGTATCAGCACCTGATAAACAAGATTCGATAAATGCAAATGCCTCTTTTTCTAATACTTCAATACTTGAAGGATCAATAGATTTCTTTTGGCCTCTTTTGAAATTAAGTTTACCGTCCACAATCTCATATTTATCATCTTTGAGTTTCCCATCTTTAATAAGTTGTCGATAAAAATTACTGCATTGATATCCAAGCCTTCCACGTATTGGTACAGAAAACAATCCCCATAAACCATCATCTATTTGAAGAATATCCCGAAAATAGTTGATTCTAGATATGAATTGTTTTTCTTCTTCAGCTGTAAAAGGACCCACTTTCTGTGGATCACCTGGAGGCCTATTGCGATAGAAAAAAGTATTTGGATTCTTAATAATTTGTTTAAAGGATTCTCTCCGTATTGGGCTCCAAGAATTCCATATATCTTGGGATACATATATTTTAAGTTTTTCTGGAACAACATCATTAGATTCGGCTTTCGGTGTTTCTATCTTCACCTTCTCTTTCTTTTCTTTCTTAGACATTAAAAATAAACGTACAGCTCAATTTTATCTACAATGGATGATTAGGGAAATTTGTTCTATATAAATCGCGGAACTTAGAATACAGTGAATTCGCGGCATTAACATATATAGTTCCGGGTTGGTTAAATTGTTTGCAATTATCAACAATCTGTTGAATATCTGCTGCAAACATTTCTGGTCTTTTGTAAAAGTCTAAGAATCTTATTAGCCTTTTTCTTATGGTCCAAAAGTCCATTGGCCTCTTAATTGCTTCAAAATAAGTCGGTGCAAGATCCTCAGTAACAGGTCTCTGGAAAATAGACTTCAATCTTTCATCATTTTCAAGTTCATTGAGTATATTTGTCAGCTTGGTTCGATATTCATCCATTGTTTTGTTATAGTGATCTATTTTATCTTTGTCTTTATCTGTTCGCGGTAATTTATTGTCAGTGTTTTCTATAATTTGAGAAAGAGGAACGGATACAAATGTGGGTGACTCTTTAAATGATAAGAATGCACTCTTCATATCCTTATGGGGCAATATAAAATGCTTTCCAACAACTTTTTCCACAAACTGTATTTGTCTATCTATTACTTTGTGAAAATTCATGTAGTCGATTCCGGGATGTATTTGGCAGTGAACTAGAGTTACCCCATCATAATCTTTAATTCTTCCAACCCATCTGCTTGGATCCATGAATATTCCTTTATCATTAAAGCCTTGCTTCTGGAAATATGTCACTGCTTCATTATCAGCACAGGCCAGCATATCATATAGTGGATAAATCTGAAGCAGTGATTTCAAATAGTTCATTGCTAGTCGCCCATATCCTTTTGATTGCATTTTGGTATCTACAGCCAAAAACACAATCTCTATAAATTCTTCTTTAAAGAAAATCCGCGAGCATATCGCACCTGTAACAATCCCATTGTGCAAAATAAAAACTGATTCTGCGTTAAAATCAAAAACTAGACGAGATATATACGCCGCACCCATATTTGGAAGTTGACGAGAAAACAGGTTTTTAGAATCATTCAAAAACATTAATAACTGGGGATGTGCTGTAGACGAGTTACGAGCCATCCTCAATTGAGCTTGAGAATAAAAATCGTTGGGTCTCTGAAATGGAACTGCAGGAGTAAAAAGCCGCGATGGATGACGGATACATGGATGAATCCTCCTATTTCTAACATGCGGAGGACGTTTAATCCATATGGGCTGACGAAACTCGTCTTCCATTTGTCTGACACTTTTAAAAAACCAGGGTTTTTAATATATAGATCTCCTCTTAGTGAGAACTGCCTCCATCTGCACATTGTAGTATTTTGGATCTATGTTGTGTTGCCGTAGGATTTGGTCGAGTTGTTCTCTTGGTATTCTTAAGTGAACAATTTTTCTGTCAGCTTTTTCGGGTTCGTTACTTGGATTTCTGCTCTGTGTTAGAGTTTCTCGCTTTTCCTGGACAATTTCATCGAGAGATTTATCAAGAAGGCTGTTTTTAGACTTCGGCGTCTCTTGTTCAACAACAATTTCAATTTCGTCCATTTTGTTTCTGACAGCAAAAAGCGTTAAATTTTATGGAGATCGAAACATTTAATGTACCTCCTGAAGTCCTTAATTGTGTTAAAATCGAGACTGCTTTCATGCATATTGATCATGGAGACTACAATGGTGCGGTGAATTTGCTTTTGGAGTATGGAGATATTCCGTTTTTGTGCTATGAGATTTCGTATTTTGTTCGAATAAGGCCATTTTTGTTAAAGGAAATCTCGAATGTTTGTGTAGAAATTTTGAAAAAGTTGAATGATCATGATACATTCAAGCAAAGGTTGATGTTTTGTTGTTTCAATGGTTCTTTTTGTTTAATCTACCAACTTTATAGGCAAGGAATATATCGAATTGATGAAATAATCAAAGGAATAGAGTTCCGTCCTTTGATATCTGCTGCTATTTATTTTGCAAGAGACATTCCTGATTTTCTTGAGTATGCCTCAAGGCTTGATAACTATTTAAAATGGGCAAGCTTTATGCCAGAGCTTTTTGGTGATAATTATCAACTTCTTGATGAATATATTGAGTGTCATTGGAAAAAAAATACTATTGGGTACTCTTTGAAATACGACGACCTGAATATGTTTCAACAATTCCAAATAATACCTGGTTTTTCCTGGGAAAATGAAATTGAATGGAGCCAATTTGAACCAACATTGATACCTAAAAGTCGCAGTCCTTTGTCTGTTTCTGCCTTATTTTCAGCTGTAAAAGTTTTTAGATTTGCACTTCTAAATGGAGCCAAAGTGAATATAGAGGTTCTTAAAAGCTCTCTCCATGGAGGAAATTATGATATTATTCACTTCTCTGAGAATCTTTCATCAAGTATTTCGTTGCTACTTTTTGAAGCAGGAAAGTTTTGGAGGAATGATCTATTTGACTGGATAAAAGAAAAAAATCCAGAAGTTAACATATATGATTCTCAGATGGCAGCCTTTTCATTAAGGAATATTTTGTATCAAATTCTAAACGGAGGAGATATTAACCAAAAGAGCCTTTTCAATGATACTCCTTTAATTAAACTTGCTTCAATGGGAAGCTTGCCAATTATTCAATACTTTGTTGAACTAGGTGCTCAAGTCAATACATACAATATTGTTAATGCTTAATTTTTAAAATTTTCGATTTGATTTCAATAAATCTCCTCTTTATAAAGCAGCATCTTGTGGCCACTATCAAGTATGTGAGTACCTGTTATCAAAAGGGGCTGAAATTCAACCTGAAATTTGTAGTTAATATAGTTTTTATTTGTTAATATCTGTTTTATAATTGGACTCCTCTTCATGTAGCTGCTTATCGTGGATATTTAGAGATCTGCCAGTTATTCATTAAAAAAGGAGCAAACATTAATAATTATAACAAGGAATCTTAAATAATCAAAATAATTGATTTGATATTTTAGCTGGAGTCCTCTTCATGCTGCAATAAGCAGGGGGAAAACTGATATTGTTGAATATTTCCTTAATGAGGGAGCTGACATCGAATCAACCAATGAAAATTTGAATTTTTTCTTAATGGATTTCTTGATTATTTAATCAAACACCTCTTCATTTAGCTTGTGAGTACCGTCACCCAAGTATTTGTAAATTACTCATCGATAGGGGAGCCAAAATTGATGCAATTACATCTGTTCTTTTGAATAATATAATTTTTTATCAATTATTATTTGGAAACCCCCCTTTTAATTGCTGTTCAAAAAGGAGAGGTAGCAATATGTAAATTACTCATATCTAATGGTTCGGATGTTAATGCAGCCAAATTAATTCTTATAATATTTATGGTGTTCAATAAATTGTTTTGATGTTGCTCCCATTCATTATGCCGCTTCGATAGGCTCGAAGGTTTTATGTGAGTTGCTAGTTCAAAATGGGGCTGATATAAATGCGGAAGATTCTTTGTATAATACTCCCTTAAGAATTGCATTAGTTGAAGGTTTCTCAGCGACTGCCGAATATATCCAATCTGTGGGAGGTGTTGATAGGAGGTCTTTAAGCAAATCTGAAGAAAAAATGAGAGAACAATTCAGAATAAGATTGAATAATCTATAGTTTTAGTAAAGACATCATTCGACAAAAGAATATTATGTAAAGCACTAATCGTAATAATCAGGGTAACCAAATACAAAATCATTGTTGGTCAATTCATCAATGGATATGATGGTTTGGAAATAATCCTTATCATGCAATAAATCATGATAAGAAATATGTTCATGACAAAAAGGACATTCCCATATTCCATTTTTGATTCCTCTTTCAATAAATGATCTGATATCAAAACAATTCGAATGTTTGCATTTACATCCCCGTCCTGGATAGACAATTGTGTTATTCGATATGGGACATATTTTTGACATTCCTGGAGAGGGAGGAAGATGCATTGGAATTTGATTGTTTGATACAACACTTTGAACAAGGTCATTGATTGATCTGGCTTCGGAAATTCTTAGTTCAACATATATTGGGGCAAAAAAAACCACTGTACTAAACATTATTGTGTTCTGTCCAGAGTTGAGATAGCTTGTTACCTCAAAAGGAAGCCTTTTCGAGTTGAAAAACACTCCATTAATATTGAAAGTTAATGCCATTACTTGATTTGAAGAAAAAAGTTGTACTTTTTGGTTAAATTTTTCTTCATAAGCAAAATTATGCAGTATTTGATGCCTACCTGGCAATAGTGTAAATGATATTGTCTGATTGTTCACAATTGGTGGAGGGTCTTGTTGAAAAGGCATTTGAGGATAAGGAACCATTCCTATTGTTTGTATCGATGGATTATAAGTGGTCGCACTTGGAGGATAATGGAAAAAATTTGTTTGTGTCTGACTTGGATTCATTATTGGAATACCAACTAGACGAGCTTGACGAGCATTAGAACGGCGACGATTACGCTGTTGTGAATTGTCTACAACAGGAACTTCGAAGTTTACATCAACTTCAATATCAGCTGCACTCCTCGTCCTCCTTTTCTTTGCAGACATTGAACTTTACAAATCGGTTTTGTAAAGACTTTTTCTAACAAAGTTATCGTTAAGCTACAGTTGTGGGGATAAATTGGCATTATTTCTAAACCCCGCCAATATGATGAGGAAGACTAATGTGTTTGCATTCTTGGCCCCTGTGACTAAACTGAAATCTTTTAGAGACGGAGAGTATATGAATGTCGCTTTTGATGCTTTCGAGTGGGTTAAGGCAAGATATAATACAATGGAGGTTAATTTGGTTAATTTCAAGAATGAGGAGATTTTAAGTCATCTGGTCAAGGATATCGAAAAACTTTCAAAGTTACTCACTAAAATGATATTTGTATTCGATGGTGAAATTATGAATTCGAGGAAGAAGAAGTTAAGTGATCTGAAAAGCTCCTCAATCATGGGTATTGATGATGCATACGAGTATAAAAATAAAGGATATACGAATATATTCTTAGGAGAAATGAAGAAATATTTTATCCCAAGTATTGAACTCATGGAACTTTTATTTGACAAACTGAAGAGTAAATCGTTTGAGGTAATCAAAGCACCATATGATTCTGTTGCGTACCTCTCGGCATTGGTTAATAATGGTACCATAGATATGGCCTTCACCGATGATCCATCAATCCATTTGTTTCAGCCATCAGTTGTTGGTTTCCATTTCTTAAATGATTATACATACTCTTGTGTATCTCTTTCTGATATTCTTGAGTTTTACTCATTGAAAAAAAAACAATTAACAGAATTGTTATGTATTAGTGGGCAGGGACTGATAAAGACACCATCATTTTTAGGGTTAACGGGGTTCCTGAAACTATTTCAAAAAGGAAATACATTAGAGGAAACAATCAAATCATTAAGTCTTCCTAAAGAATTTATATCTAATCTCAATAAAGAGATCTCAGAAATCGAATTCCGAAAAAACAAACTCGAAGTTGTTGAGCAATCATCTTTGCTCGAAAAAAATTCCTCTCCTATAAAGGAAAAGATACAACTCGATCTATTTGGTAACGAATGCATTAGCTCACCATCAAAGAAGAAAAAGAAAACAGCGCCACACCAGCAATCAAATACTCTGGTAAGTTATTTCAAAGAGGAGAATTAATACCATCCTCGATGGGCGATCCAGCTATTATGAGGATGATTCATTCTCTTATATGGTTGAGTCTTAATAATCATTGTCTCTGGTTTTTCTGAATCTTTTTTCTCATCAAGATTGATTGTTTCCCATAAATTGTTGTTTTCTATTCTTATTTTGCATCTTTCATTATGACTGATTATGAAGAATGGATTATCGCAAGAATCAAATGATAAACACTCTGTTTTTGGATCTTCTAAAGCATTCTTCGTAACATTATATATTGTTGTTGTTAGAATGCAGAAGTAGGATACTAAAATCAATGGATAAAAGAAATAGTTTTCATTCCTTGGAAATATGTCCCCTCTCTCACTTTCTATTCTTATAATTATTGAAGAATCCAAACTAAAGTAGTTTCCAAGAACTAATGCTTCAGGATGGTTTAAAAGAGTATTAAAAAAGAGTGTATGATAAACACTATTCATCAAAATATCTTTTATTCTATTGCAGTAATAGTGTCAATAAAACTCCATACTCAATCGTAAAATCCCATTTATCTCGGAATAAGTCACCAAATGATAATCCAAATGTTACTGCTGGGGATACTATTAGTGATCTCATTTGAGTCATGTTTTGTGTGATTTTTGGTGATGAAATGGGTGTACGATTATGTGTCGATTGAAATGTTTTAGCTCTATATCCTGTTTTTTCCGGAGAAGGCACAGGAATGGGTATATCGGCTCGACAATAATAAGAATTTAGGTACTTGAATTGGAAGGTTGGCTTCAATGTCATGGAATTATTATTCAATGTCACATAAGAGAAATTTGATATGAATCCTTTATGTGATATTGAAGAATGTGACACATGAAGAGTGCCATCATGGAGAGAAAATAATGCATTTTGATTATTATTGAAAACACAATATTGAAACTGATATTTTCCATGAACATGAAAAATACCCAAATTTGGGCTATTATTATTGATAATATTAGAATATACTATAGAGCCCAAATTCCATTGAAGGTATATACAAATACCAACTTCTACTTTGTTACTTGAAAAGGTGCTAAAGGAACATTTAAATGATTTTGGATTAAAAAGGTATAACCCTGAAATAGCTACAACAGTATTTAAAGAGTTATTATCATTTTCATACAATATGTCTCCATTTGATAATGAAAAAGACCAACTCTTAGTGGGGGAAAATGAACATAGTGCAATAGACGAATATTCTACATGATTATTATTTCTTGTTGAAATTTCGGAAAAGCAACTATTAGATGCTGAACATCGATTTGCACATATCAATTTGAGAGTGGAGTTATTTGAATTGAAGTATATTGCTCCTCCTTTCTCACTGCATTCACAGTTATAGAACATTGAATAATATATACTTAGGCTATGTGTTTCACTCTTTACATATATGATACCTCCACTACCTGAAAAAACTGAGTATCGTTGAAAAGAGCAATGAGAAATGTCAACAGTGTTATCCAAATATGACCTTCCTTGGACTTTGAACTCTTCAATACAACCTGTGTTTACTGTACGTATCGAATCGCATGATGATTGAGGAATAATGATAATGGCTTTCTTCTTATTTGTGGAATGTTTCCCTAATTTGCATATTATATTCAATAATTTTGGTGGAATATTAATCCAGCCTTTTCTTTTCTTCAATGAAAGTAATTTTTTAATTATTCTTTTTAGTTTATCCCGAATTAAATATATATCTTTAAGAAATTTGTTCCATTTCGGTGTTTTACTACCTATGCTGCAAAAAGAATATATATTGTTCAATTTTCCATTTGGAATTATTACTTCCAAATTCTTAAAATCTCTCATTGAACTCAAGAATTGAAAGAAAATCAACACGTATAAATCAAATGGAGCATATAACATTGGGAAAATGATTGCTCTCAATATTATAATGTCAATTCATAAGATTTCACAATACCTTTTTCAATTAATGAGTTATTAGAATAACTTGGGAAAACTTTGCCAGAAAGTATTTATTTTAATTATGAAAATAATTTGGACAACATTGTATAAAACAAATCACCATTGTTTTTAAAAGACTTACTTTTTAGAGAGGGCGTGGTTTCCTGGTGTCAATGTTGGACCTTAGTTTTGTAATAAATTCAGCAGCCCTTCCAGAATATGTACTTCTACATAAATCAGATAATTGCTGCTTACTGCAATAATTATTAATTATTTTGTTCATTTCGGAAAACCTCAGGGGAAAAAAATAACGTCATGCTTCATTATTAATTTCCCTATAAAAACCTTCAGTGATTGATGAACCAAATAATCCAACAAAGTTCTCCTCCATCCTTCTTGGTTTGACAATTCTTCTCATCCTTATACGTTGAGGAGCAATTGCACTGATTGTTACAATTAATAAAGCAAGCTGACCATTGATATGAGGGTTTGTTGGTTTGATTAGTCCAAAAATCGACTTATCACTATCAGAATTTCTTCACAATTAATGAATAGAATTTGAATTCTTCTTTACACCATATTGTACAAAGTTATTTTTAAATTCTTAATGGCAATAATCAATACTTAAACTCAAAAGTCATTTACCCTTTAATATACAAGATAATGTCAAATAAAATGTGAAAAAAGCAGATTTTTATTTGTATAAAAAGTTTTCTGAGCTTATTAAAAATATTCATCATTATCCCCCATTTATATGCAATTTGATTCGAATCTGGGCTATTTTGAGGGCTGCCTGGGAGGATATTCAAAATATTGGATAATTCATTAATTCTCTTGATCAATCCTGTCACACATCTTTATATCTGGTTTTTATGGATACTTTGGGAAATTCTCACAAGTATTGTAACTTGGTTCAAACATTGACAAAGAAGTTTAAGAATTCTAATAATAAACATTAGCACTAATTGTTCAAGATGGGGCAATGTGTAAAGAAAGCTGTGAGAACCTCTTTATGTAGTAAATTTTATGAATGAGTTTTACTCACTGAAAATTGTTTTTCTTGGAGACAGTATGGTTGGGAAAACTTGCTTAATTGGCAATTTTGTATCTGGAAATGCTCCTGATAATGTTATTCCTACTATAGGTGCAGCCTTTGTTTCAAAAGAAATCGAAATAATGGGAAAACAAGTGGAGGTTTTAATTTGGGATACCGCTGGGCAAGAACTTTATAGAGGTTTGGCTCCAATATACTATAGGGATGCAGATATCGCAATAATTTGTTTTGATGTCACATCATCTCAGAGCTATGACTCCATTCAGTATTGGATTTCAGAATTAAATAAGAACTGTGAAAAAAACATAATAATTGTTATATGTGGAAACAAAATTGATCTTGAAGAAAAGCGGGTTATACAGTTTTCATCACCACAGGCAGCAGCAGAAGAAATTGATGCTATTTATTCTGAAACAAGTGCTATTACTGGTTTTGGGGTTGAAAGAATGTTCCAGACTGCTATTTCGAAGTATATTGATATCAAAATGAAGGAAAATGTTTTAGAACCTTTGCCTCTTTCTCTTAATGTTACTTGCGATCCGCCTAAAAAGAAATCATGTTGCTAAAAGCTTTTTAGTTTTTCTTGATTATTTTCAACATTTTTATTCTCACAAAATGAGGCGTTTTGCTTGAGCTCATTTGGGTATGAATGGGTGATAAAACTCAAGGATGAAAATAAAATTGAAATACACCAATTATTTACTAGATACTCTCAATGTGAGAAAAAAATGATTTCCATGTCATGTTATGATGTGTACAATGAAAGATGATAACAAAATTTATTTTGGAGAGAAAAAATGAATCATCCAATAGTGGTAAAATGGTCAATTTGAGATAATGTGATCCAATTCTTGTGGATATATCCTGAGGCTAGTAAACACAAACGATTATTATTTACAATTTTTAGAAATAATGATTGAACCTATGAGAAATCTTCTAGTAGAAAAACTTCAAAGTCAAGCTCAGCAACAATCATCCGAACAGTACTTAGTTCCGAGGAATTGCTGGATTCAAATCTCTAAAATATCAATTAAACAACAAACATTTGAAAAGAATCAGAAATTGAGGGTTAAAATTAGTGTTCCGAATAGTGGAAGGGTTTTAAAATCTTCTCAAATTCAAATCGATGATCAATTTTTATCTCTTTTCGAGAACAAACCATCAAATTCTTTTTCAGATATTCCCGTTGATTTGATTGCTGTTTGTGAATACCTTCATGATGTTAGAATTGGCCATTCTTCAAATCTTGAAATCGAACTTGAGTTAACTTCTTCTATTTTATCGAGAACTAAGTGCTTAGGAATTGCAGCCATTGATTTGGCTCATGTTATTCAAAAACCTCACCATATTGTTCTTTCATTAACCAAAGATAACGTAGCCACATCATCAATAGATGTTCAGCTTCATTCTCTATCGCTTTCAAACATGCATCCAAAGTTTCCAATTTCCCCTTCTGCTAGTTTGCTTTCTGATAGCGATAGCGAGCCAATACCATCAATTACTCCTCAAATCTCATCTCAGATAAGCCAGGTTTTATCCACATTATCTGTTCTTGTGATTGATGCGACATCTCCACAAGGACAGATTCTGAAGAGGTCTGTTGGATTGAGTGATTCTGCATTATCTATTACTGAGTATCAGGTTATACAGCATACTTTTGAAGTCGCATCACAGCAGATCTCAAATCTATCAGGCCTCAGGTTTATTATTGGCGGAACTAACTATTTTATTAGTAGGTTTTTGGTTGCATTTTTAATCATGAGAGACCGAGGAATATTCTCAACCGATTCTTTCTCTTTTGTGATTCTCCCATTAAAATCTGAGCAATCAAAGATTGTCGAATCATTTATTTCTAACGCAGTACACTATGCCGAGAGTTTTCTAGACCCTAGTTGGTTGTCAATATTTGATGAGGATTCTGCTGTTCAGAATGCAGCGGCTTTGATATCTCCTAGGATTTCATTTCTTCAGACATGTGAACTTTCTGCGGTAACAATGCCGGTTGGTGATGTACTTTTAACAACAGAGAATAGTCAATCGGTTGTTCCGATGCTCCTTGATTTAGTAATAGGTGATGAAGCACGGTTTTTATCTCAGATGCACAAAAGTACAGGAAACGTTTCTCAAATGAAAGGAGTGTTTTTTGGGAAAAAAACCAAAAATATTCCTATTAAATTCCACCATTTTGAGTGTGTTATTCGTGAAGGGGCTCTTTATTCGAAATGGAGAGAAATCACCAATTCCAATATTTTGCCAATGATCCCATCACTTGATAAATATGCCGTTGAAGAAACTAGAAGGCAATCATCCAAAATATCTCTTAAGCTTCATAAAGGGCAACCACCTATTGATGTTCGGATTGACGGGGTGTTATTCAGAAGGATTGTTGAACTAACAATCACAATCAGAGAACCCGAAGCATCATTGTTATTAAGTTTTCCGAAGTAATAAGATGGTATTGATTTATTACATATTTAAAACTACTCTTCGTTTACCTGGAATGTAACATTATATCTCCTTTTCCCTGTTTCTTCTCTTGTGGCCCTTAAAAAAGATTGGGTCTTATCATTGCCTCCAATGCTTATCTGTAAATGTCTATTCTCAAATTGCCGTATTTTCTCTCCTCTAAATCTATCAGATTCACGTTGTCTTTCAATTTCAACGCCTTGCTTCTCCATTGAAGGAAGCATTAAAATCGAAGTTCCATCTGCCGAATCATTGGGTTTGGCAATAAATTTGGTTTTTTTGAAGTCCTGAGATGAAGTTTCTGATGTGGCTCCTTCTATATCTGTTGTTCTTAAACTTAGATCAACATTATCTTTCCTAGAAAGATAATTGCTATGCTGAATCCCGAAATCTTGCTCAAGTTCAGTACCATGAATGTAATACTGTGGATTCAAAGGATTGGTGTTTCGTTTTGATCTAAACACACCTCCAGTGTTAATATCCTTGACATCAAGAGCTCTATCGCCCTCAAATTCCTTAATAAGCTTTTTAGGAGCTGACCCAGGAATATCGCTTGTATCGAGAAGATCCTTAGCTGGTTTGGTAGGTTTGTACGATTTTGGATGCACACCAGGAATGTCATCGTAGTTAATGTTGTCTCTTATGAATTTGGGGACTGGAAGAGGATCCTCTTCAACCTTAGGCAATTCATACTCGGGTTTTAGAGGATTGGTGTGCCTCTCAGAATGAGGAAGACTTCTTTGTATCTTTGGCGTCGCTCCATCAATATCATTCACAAAAAAATGCTTATTTGGTGGTTTCTCCCTAGAAAAAGATGGCGCTGGTTTTGTCCCGCTAATATCATCTGTAAAGAAAAAATCCTGGCGCTTTTGATCCCTTGGTTTGCGGGTTTGAGCACCAGCAATATCATCAGTTCTAAGAGAAAAATTCTCATTTCCATGGCGAGTTATAACACGATCTTTGGGAATAGTGTTCATTGTCATCGTTGTGAAATCCCTGACACCACCATCACTATCAAAAACAATCTGGCTCCGATTTTTGTCACTAGGATAACGTCTCGACATCTGAGATACGTTATTTAACGGACAAACGATTATGTAAAGTTTTATAAACTTAAGAATTTATTTAAAGAACCTTTTCTCTTGAATTTGGTGAGAATCGAATTCCAAATCGTGTCTCATTCCGTTTGGAGCAAACATATCGCAAAAATCTAGCTCGTCGATATCTCCAGTAGAAATTTCTAATCCAAGTTTATTTGGTCTTTTTGTTGGTAAATATGCGATTTCTGTCGATGAAATAATTCTTCTTTCGCGTTTTAAGTGATCAGCAAAACCTTTGCCAAAAAGTGCTGATGTGGAAAATCCATCATTCTTTGCTTCATCATGATAATAATTCTTTATTTGTATTTCAAGTGGATGCAAATGAGATGTACCATGACGTAGATTTGGCATACCTTCTCTAATTCTATCAACAGGCTCAGGTGCTACAAATTGCTTGTACATAATGAGTCAGACAGACCATTTCAAACGAATTCAATTAAACCGATAAAAACGATAAAATAAACTGTAGTAGTGGCAGATTCTTTTTGACACAATTCTACATGTGTCTTTCTCATTATTACTCTGTTTTTAAAACAGATATACTGATTTCTAATTGCTATTATAGCAATATCGTATATAGTGGTGGATCGGGCGCTGTTGTTATTATTTTGAGCACTGTGTTATCATTGAGTATACTGGGTTCTTCTTTTTTCAATATTAGCCTAACTGGCTCTGATAATGGCGGGTGTGTTTATTATTATCCTTCAAGTGGTTTTTTAATTGTCAAGATGACTTGTTCTCAATATTGCATGTGTGGTTTTGATGGCTGGCCTCATGGACAATTTATGTGGGCTAGAATTTCTCAAAATGATAATATGATTAGTGAATCGGCATTTAGTATGAGCGAAAGAAGGGAAAATGGGCTTTGCACAACGGCTCAATTCGGCGGGAACATTATTATAAAACATGCAAATTATTCTTTTAACAATCAGTTTAGATGCACTGCTGCATTATTATCTGAAGGAAGCACTCAAAATGTGTCATATACTTCTTTTTTCAACAACACTGTTCTGGAATCTAGGTGCATACAATTTCATTCAATTGAGTCCTATTTGCAGTATTCCAATTTTGTAGGAAATGATTCCCCTGTTTATGGAATTATTACTACTTTTAATAATGCCAAACTATTTGTATCCTTTTGTTCATTCCAAAATAACTCTGATTGCATATGTTACTGTTATCTTGGTTCGTTGAATGTTGACAATTCATATAGTGACAAATCAATTTTTATTCATGTAGGGGCTATTATCAACTCAATGTCAATAGGTACTTACTTGTTCCCAGTTTCTTATTTGGATATTTGTTTTAAAGACCAAAGAACAATGTATTTCCAAAAGAAATTCTTTATCACAATGTATTTTGTTAGTTTTATAATTTAATATAAAATGTTTTCTCATTGGTTTTTAACATTAAGAATCATCTTTTTTCAAAAACATGTGATTGTTAAAAAGAATTATTTATAAGTTTAACAAGTATTCTAGTATACTTATTATTCTAAAACACTGTTTCAATCATCAATAAGCCTTAAAAGGACATGTTCCAATCCTTCAACAGTTATATTCATTGAAGTGGCATTGAATAAACTTAATTTCGATTCAATATCCTCGATTAGAGTTACAAATCTATCATCAACTGGAACCAGTATACTATCATTTCTGTCAGCATCCTTTGTTGATTCAGGTATGAATTTATTTGTGTATTCCAAAAAAACATCAATATTCGGATTTTCTCCAATTAATGAAAGACGATATCCGCATTTATATTGCCTTCGGAGATCACTAGATGTTCCCATAAAAACCATTTGACCATTTTTCATAACAAACAACCGACTAGAAATAGACTCTGCTTCTTCTAATGAATGAGATGAAATTAACGAAGTGCAATCTTTGAATTGACTTATTGATTTCCATATTGTTTGTCTTGCATTAGCATCAACTCCGGCAGTGGGTTCATCTAGAATAACCAATTGTGGCGATCCCATAAAGGCAAGAGCAATGCAAAGTTTTCTTTTTTGACCTCCTGATAAATTACCCGCAGCAGTGTTCTTTGAGCCAATCAGGTTCAACCCTGAAAGTAAACTCTCAATTTGGGAATAAGCTTCTTCGGTTCCTTGGCCTCTAATACTAGCAAAAAACAACAAGTGTTCTTTGACACTTAGAGAAGTAAAGAATACATTATCTTGAAAACAAATTCCAATCATGTCTTGGAGAATGGAAAACCCGATAACAGATTTCTTCCTGTTTATATAGAGCTCACCATCATCAGCACTTATTGTCCCAGTCATAGCATTGAGCAATGTACTCTTCCCGCATCCATTGGGTCCAATTAAAATAATGGATTCTCCTTTATCAATTTCAAAACTTATGTTATCCAAAGCATGAGTAGTGATTTGACCATAAAATGTTTTTGAGATATCTTTAACTTCAATGAATTTCGAATCATAATCATTAAAAATTTGTAGTGTGGTGTTGACAAACAATCTTTTCCAGGCATTCAGACGAAATATATTTCTCCATCCAATTGGAGCAGTACCAATTTCCCTATTTTTAAAAAGTATGATCACCAAAAACAGAAACACATATGTTAGCATTGATATTAATAAATATATTAGAATGATATCTGTATCAAGAATCATACTGTGTTTTAGATTTTCCCAATTCAGAACTTTGAGATTTGGACTTAACAATGCTATGTTTTGATAAATATATGTTATTGCTGATTGTGGAGCAAAAACCAATATCATTTTCAAGGAATTCTTGTTGGCTCTTTCATTAGATACAAGAAGGACAGCTGGAAGGACAACTGACAATCCAATTAGTATTGACACCACATATTTGAAATGTTTGGCTTTCCCTAAAATTAAGGAAAAGCAAATGGTAAAAAAATAAACAGAGAGAATTTCAGCCAGAAAGAGAATTGTGAGTAAACTTATTGATGAACCTCTTGAAAACTCATAAAAATGCATACAAATGCTTTGATAAAGAGCAAATACAAGAAAAACAATGAAGTCATATAAAAAAGTCGTTATCCAGATAGTTTGTTCGTGAATACCAGAGATTTTCAATAATAAATGAAGCCTTTGTTCTTGAAATTCAATAATCTGAAGAACATAACTCCAAATAAGTAACATTATGCACATATTTGTACTGATTGACAACCCCGTCCCTATGTAATAGTTTGGAGAATTTTTTGCCTGTCGAATGGATTGATGAGTTGCTTTAATACTTACATTTATCTTTCGGTATGAAAGAATCCCATCCATGATCTGGTTCATATACATTGGCCTATAGTATGATGATTCTGATCTAAAAAAACTAGGTTTTATAACATTGCCACTTGATAATACATTATCGGGAAAAGAAAAACCGTATGATTTGTTTTTTTCCAGCTCACTGATCCTTCTGGAAATTGCTTCTTCTGTAGTCCATTCTTTTATTACTTTATTCTTCGGATCCATAAAGCTTTGCAGAAAGAATCTAGTAAAATTATTATCATTTGCAGCAATATAATACTCTGCACTGTTATGAAATAAAAATTCTGAGGGGCCATCTGAGTAAGGATATGAAGAAAAAAATGAAAGATTCTGATATTCATAAAAAGTTTGCCCTTCAGCCTTATTTGTGTCTTTTCCAAGCAGAAATATTGCACACGCAATGATAAACATGGTTAAATAAATTTTATCATGAGTCCTCAGCTTAAACAATAGTTTGAAATAATTCAACCCGATACCAAATTGGTTTCGGCGTTTTCTTTCCTGATATCCACCTATTAGCGATTCACTTATCGAAGATGGGTTGTTACTCAACTCCATAAAAATGAATGTGTAATAATTCAAAATTTCAAAGAAAAATTCATTATCGTAATATCAATTTGTAAGAAGGCCGTTGAGGCAGTTTATCGGGTGTTCAAATCTGATCACTACCAAAGAAAAATCAGTTCAAAGACCTGTGAAAGGTTCAAAATATAATCTTTTATAAATTAATCAAGATAATCAATAAGTGATGAGTACATATGATATTCAAATCTTGTTGTTTGTATGAGAAATAGGGAAATTTTCATTAATGATATGCATACGAAACCATTTTTCCAAGGATCTTTCCAATCCTAAATTTGCAGTATAAAATATGCCAATGCCACTCTTTGTTTTTTGTCACGGTCTTGGAGGTTTTGGTAAAAACTGCTGGTTCCCCGATGCAAGATCTTTCATTGCAGAAAAAGGGGTCGAGTCTTATGCTCCAGACTTCCCAAACTCAAGTGATCCGAGATATGAAGCATGGAAGCAAGAAATGAACGAATCATTAAGAAAACAGTGGAAAGGAGAAGAAATAGTGTTTGTAGCGCATTCAATGGGTGGGTATTTCATTATGAGATTTTTGGAAGAGACAAGTAACGAATTATGGGCTGTTAAAACCGTAGGACTGGTTTTGGTCGCTCCTGCTGCTACAAAAAGACCAGAATACCGGCCTTTTTATGATAAAGCCATTGATTTCTCTGTTCTCAGGAAATTTTCAATGAAGACTACTCTTCTTTACAGCAAAGACGATCCTATTATCGGAAAAGAGCATATTGAGCTTGTTAAAGCCGGATTTGGCGAAGTTCCTAGCTTTTCTTATCGTGAAACGACAGGGTGGGGGCACTTTACTGCCTATGAAGTACCAATAATCAAGGAGATACTTAATGAATATATCTCTGCCTAAAACACTGATAAAACATCTCTTTAATGTATTGATTAGAACAGGATTTGGAGGAATAAAACCATTTTTACCATAGGTCGATGAGTGAATGCACTTGTCATTTCTGATCCAATGTTCAATACAAACAATCCATTCTTGGATTTCTCTCCGCAATTATCAATTCTTTGCAGATCGTCAATAAAGAATGAAGTGGTTCCGTTTCTCACTAAGGAGCTATGGATGAAACCTGATCCTCCTCCTCCAGGGCCTCCTGCATAGTTTCCATTTGTACCGCCTCCCCCGCCAAAATAACCACCACCACCGCCTGATCCAGAATAACTTTGTGATTGTGATAGAGCACCACGCCCTCCTTGTAATGGGGATCCATTTAAGCTTCCATAATCCCATCCTCCAGTCCCTCTTGATCCTCCAGCTGCTTGTGTTCCTCCTCCGCCAGCGTATGTTGGGTGTTTGGGGTAATACCCTCCTTCTCCATTTATTCCCCCTCCATTCCCTCCTCGTATGACTCCGTAATAATCATAAATCATCCCGCCTCCTCCTCCTCCTGCAAGGATTATGCAGTTAGATTGAGAAACAGAACCTGCAAATAAACCAGAATATCCGCCACCAGTACCAACATAAACAATACTGGACATTGTTACTCCCGCATATCCTCCCCTGCCAAAAGATTCTTGTCCTCCATTCCTTGTTTGGATCCCTCCTTGTCCAACATGCAAAATATATACCATATTTCTATCAAAATATACACTTCCTGATGAATATCCCCCTTGTCCGCCATTTGACCCTCCTCCAGCTCCCCATAATTTAATCTCTCCATAAAAAGATATCTTAGGATAAACATAATACTCGCCAAATTCACTGATTTTCAATGTGTTTCCTCCAAAATCTAGTATACTATGATTACTCCTTTCCACTCTTACAAAACTATTTAGATAACAGATCAAAGCCCACCAATACATCAATATGCCAAAAGACGATTAAAAGGGACTTTCTCTGACAAAATATTTCAATTACTCTGTTTGCATTTTGAGAGTATCTGATTAGAATCGATAAAAGTGACATCCTTTTTAATGTTCTCTCTATTTCAGAGCAAGAAAGAAGTACTTTTAAGCGAAATCCACACTGTTCACGCCGGGCTACATGCTGCTGGAGAATCCAGGATGAAATATGCTGATAGTTGGACAAAATTTGGTCAATTCGTCAAGAGTTTAGTTTTGACACAAAACGGAGATATTGAATCATATATGGATCGCTTAATATCTCTTTTTGAACAAATTTCTGAGAGTCAAAGAAGGCTTGCAGCAGCCGAAATCAGGAATTCCGAAGATTTCAGGGATGTTGCCGAGAGGTTTTCCGTTGTCTTCCGTTCAAACGAAGAATACATTGAAGCCAAACGAATTTTCAGAGAATTAAAGTCTAAACTTAAGGATGCAATTCAACTTAACGATACCGAATCGAAGAAACCCACATATGAGAAAAACAAAGCTAAATTGGAAGCAAATATTGAAAAATTAAGAGAACAATCACGTCAACAACTTGAAAAGACAAAAGCAACTCTTGATGTTCTCATACAAGTCCGAGAAAAGTATAATAAGTTCAAAGTAAGGAGATTTACCCAAGGCTGGACACTTTATGGAAACGCTTTGAAAGTTGAAAGTGCAAAAGAAGCTGAACTTCTTGGACAGGTTGAAGAACTTCTAAATGAACTCAAGGCTCGTCTCGAGGGCAAGGAACTTGATACTGTAACTGAAGCGCTTCAGAACCAATTAACACAGCAACCAGCTCCAATGGAGGCTATGCCTGAGATCAATGATAAATTAGCTGATGGAGATGAACAAATCACCACCAATCCTCAGTTCGACTCATACGAGTAAAACGCAAAAATTATATAATCGGATTTCAATGCTGAAAAACCGAGTTGTTCTTTGTGGACCCGCTTGTTCTGGGAAAACTTCCATTTTTAACCAGATGAAAGGGGTTGATTTCTATGATAATTATCGTAAAACGATGATTACTTCTCATAGTTCAGTTATTTATGATAATGGCGGAGACCTTTCAGAGATTAACGTTTGGGATGTTACTGGAGATATATCTCTTATAGAAATCTTGAAACCCTATTTTCAGAATGTCGACGTGGTTATTTATGTCTGTGATGTAACCAATAATAACGCTTTCACTGATTTAGCCATATGGATGGAGCAATTCGCTGATTCTACATCAATTGTGTTTGCTAGCGGCATTTTGGTTTTGAACAAAATTGACCTTATAGAGAGCATTAATAATGTGATTCAAAATTCCCAATCATATGCACAAGAACACAATCTTGAGGTTTTTAGGATATGCGCCAAGGACGGAAATGGTCTTGATGCTCTTTTAAAAAGATGTGATGAAATATGCAAAGAAAAAGCGAGAGAAAGATTGTCGATGGTCCAACTTTCCAATAATGTTCCGCATGAGGAACCAAAGTCTAAATGTTGCTAAATAAAAAGGCGGTAAATTTCTTCATTTTTGGTCACTTTTCGATGAGTTACCACAATATATATGTTTTCTTTGCTTCTTTTTATGGAATTGTCTTTACAGTAGCATGTTTTGGTGTTGGTTTGTATGTATATAATTGGTGGGATCAAATACACATTTTATATCCTGCTTATGGAGGACTATACCTGAAACTTTCCAATATCACACAATTTACTTGGATTTCATGTGTTTTAGGCCTTTCTTTTCTTGTAATAACTGTTATTGCGTCAACTTCATTGATATGTGGCCAGAAGTTTTCAACTTTTGCTACAGTTTTATTTGGAATTATATACATCGGCGTCTGTACACTCACTGCCCTCTTAATACTTGCTTCAACCAAGCAATCATGTGACAAAATGAATAACTCTCCTAAAAATGAGGTTCAACAGGATATTTATCATAACTATATACAATGGCTTCAAGATTTCACAAGGGGGTGGACAAAGAGCGAACTCACCGAGTATGAAAAGAACTATGAATATATTGTATGCGAACAAAGCGGCCGATCTTCTTGGATATGGTACTGTTTCTTAATTGCAACTCCTATTCTAGCAATAATCTCATTGATTTATCGATACCTCGAGAAAAGGACAGAATATGATGAGATTATGGATAGGACTCCAATCTCACATGATGAAAAACATGGGTATAGATACATTGAGAAAAGAACAGAAAATGGGCCTAAGGTATCAAAAAAATAGATACTGATAAACTCTAACAATAATTCACCTAGTAAAAATCTATTTTAATTAACAAAAGATGCTTTTTCTCTTGCTTCATTTTGATGAAAACTTCTTATCCTAAGATCCATTTCAAAATACTTAAAAAATGGATGTGATATACATTTTCGACATGACAATCTAAAAGCTGGATTTTTCTCTGTCATCTTCAACAAAAGGTCATATAATGAGGGAGGATAATGCTGAATCATAAATGAATGAAAACTTGCAGATGATGGTTGGACAACCTTTCCTTTCAAAAATGAAGAAAAAGACAACCCAAGAGAATAAATATCAGCAAGCTTTGTATGTTTCTGTTTCTGAATGATCTCCGGAGCAGAATATCTAGGGGTGCAATTCATACACCGACAAAATTCATCTGAATAATATCCAAAACACGAAGAATACTCAAAATCAATCAAGAATGGTTCCAAAAAGCCCATATGTGTCAAAAAAACAATATTGTGCGGCCTTATATCACCATGCATCACTCCTTTAGAATGAATAAAATCAATAGAACTTAATATTCGGTAATATATCCTCCCAATCTCAGCAACTGTCATTGATGATGCATTTGCCGAGTTTAATGAACCATTATATGCATAAGGCATCAAAATAGAATGACTTATATCATCATTAAACACTTTTATTACCTTTATAATCCCAGGATTCTTCATTTTATTTAGCAAAATCACCTCGCTGCATATTCTACTACCTGAAAATGTTTTCAAAACAAATGATTCATCAGATCTAGTATAAATACAAACCTTAGAACCACTTATTGTCTCTTTATATTTATATCCTTCTAACTGTTTCTTGGTTGTTGATTTCATTTGACCAATCATTATTGAAATTTCAAAATAATTCTTAGAATGAATATTTTGAATTAACCCATCTGTCTTACAATATGGGTTCTTTTATTCATTGCCCATTTGGATCAAAATGAAATGAGAATGTTATTAGCATTGATTTTTATAAAAAATCCAAATATGTGCGTTTTATGAATGATCCTCTTTTTAACCGAATTAAACTAACAAACCCCAATACTTCACATAAGTATTGTTAAGCTACAAAAATCGACAATACTGTAACATTTTTGTTAAAGATATTTTTCAATTTAATTCAAATTAATTTAGAAAACATATGGGCTTGAAACAGAGTCATCATAATGGTTACTTTTTGGATCTCTCTTACTTTCTATTTCATTAAGCATCTCTTTCTTGGTATTTTCTTGGCTCTTGGTTTTAATGTCGGAAAATGATGAAGATGTACTGCGTTGCTGATTCTTTTTAGTACCAATAATTAAAGAAAGTATCACTACAATTATAATCAACAAACTTACAGTTGAATACATGAACACAGAAAAAGTTTTGTTTTCTTCAACATTATTGTTTGATTGTTCACTTAAAAATGTTCTTCCATCAAAATCTAATGGAAATGATCTATGATTTGTTCTTTCTGGAAGATGTGAATGATAGGGTGTATGTATTGGGAACAGAGACTGATGAGGTGTCGGTTCTGGAAAGAGAGTTTGGTGAGGAGAATGATCTGGAAAGAGAGTTTGGTGAGGAGAATGTTCTCCATATGTTCTCCATATGTTCTATATGGAGTAAGAAGTTTTGAAATTATTGGTGTCATTTCTAGCGATGGTTGTGGAGAATCAAATGGGGTTTTTTCTATTGTATTCAATGGTGTTGATAATGGAATATCTGCGTTGCAATAAAAAGATCTGAAGAACTGGATTTGATATGTCATTCTATTTGTTAATGAATTATTATTTGACGTTGATACAGCCGTTGAAGTTGAGAATGAAGATGATGGATGATCTATAATAGAATGAATCACCTCAAGAGATCCCGATAAAACACAGAATAGATAGTTTGAATTGTATTGGAATATGCAATACATAATTTTTGGTGTTCCTCCAATTACATCTACAACTCCCCGAGATGGACTGTTGTTATGAACAATATTCGCATATAACATCATCCCTGAGATAGAAGAGAAGCAGATGCACCTACTATCAGAGGAATTGTTGTTTGAGAATGTGCAGTGCGAGCTTGCGAATGATGATTGAGTATAGACATAAATACCAGGACATCGAATAGCATTATTCATTGAGCTGTTTGTACAGTCAATACATTGATGGCCATTGGATAACTCCATCGAATCCATTCCTAATGTAGAATGAGAGCAATTTGAAACAGAGAGATATTTCATCTGATTCTCATTAGAAGCAGAACAAAATGCAAAATGGTCATATGAAGAAGCAGAGCATCTATTAGCGCATATCATTTGTAGAGATGAGTTATTAGAGACGAAATATATTGCACCTCCTCTGCCAGAACATGCACAGTTATAGAATATTGAATAACTAATATTCATTGAGTAAGATCCACTTGAAACATATGCAACACCTCCATCACTTGAGTATGATAAAAACCTTTTGAAAACACAGTTCGTAATACTGATACTTTTTCCATAATATGACCTTCCTTGATCGATACTTTGGTTTTCACACCCTAAATCGGCACTCAAAATAAAGCAATTTCCGCTCAAATGAGAGATTAATAGGGAAATACTCTTTGCTACAAAAAGCACATCATTATTCCGAATATCTGATAGGTATTGTTTATGTAGAATAGAATTCGCATTACTAACTATATGAATTATGGATAAAGGGAAAATAAATGATGATGCTCTATCCTGTTTAGATAATATTATGGAATCACCAATGGACGATAATTCGGAGTAATTACTAAGAAACAAAAAAATCAGAATAACACTCACATAAATGTCAATGCTTATGGTCTTCATGACCAGAGTAAATATTTGTCTATTAATTCAATAATAATTGTTAAAAAAATCTATTAAACCAAAGTCTTTTGATGAATTGTTAAGACTATCATTTAATATTAATTGGTACGATGAGGCAGTTGGTCTCCTTTCTAATCTAAATGTACCATGGATCTTAAATGAGAATTGAGTTATTTTGCAGGGCTAAGATTAACTAGGTTTCGCATTATTACTATTAGAAAAAAAACGCATTGTGTTTGTTTGTTTATAATTAATAACATTAAGTCATTAAAGCACATAGTCAAGAGTTTTGATAAATTATAATTGAGGGAATAGATGTTCTAGGAATTCTCTCAAAAATGGGCAATAAAAAAGAGACTATTTCTTGAATTGTTGGATCAATTGGAAAGTTTTTTCTTCAAAAAAAATACTTTTAAATCTGAGTTTGGCTGATCAGTATCAAGTAATAGGCATGGACAACTTTTTGGTAATCAGTCTTCAAAATACAACTGGATTCTGCTAACTTTTGGTCAATTTTACATGCATCTTTGGATAGATACCGATTGTGGAGTTGATGATTCTACAGCTATTTTATTGTGTTTAGATCATCCAAATATTGATATCGTTGGGATTTCATGTATTGGAGGCAATGTTTCATGTGAACAAGTGACCAAGAACGTTAGAAGGACAATAAAAGTGTATGATAGCAAACTCTCGATTCCTATTTTTCAAGGATGCGAACGTGGACTTGTATCAGAACCAATGCATGTTCCTTTTATACATGGAAATGATGGGTTAGGTGATATTGATTTGGATTCGTTTGGAATTTGTGATATTCCACCAATAATGACGGAAAATTCTGTATTTGCTTTGATTAAAGCTATTAGAGAATATCCAGATCTTACTATTTTGACTTTGGGCCCATTGACCAACCTGGCACTTGCTATTCGAATAGACCCTGGTATTATTCCTCTTATAAGTTCATTGTATATAATGGGCGGCGCAGAAGACTGTGTTGGAAATATGACTCCTTATGCAGAGTTTAATTTCGTATGTGATCCTGAATCAGCCCATATTGTGTTTTCATCTGTTCCAAAGAGTCGAATAACCCTCTCGACATGGACTCTTACTAAAACTCATGGATTAAAAGGTGAAATTCTTCAGGAAATATTCCATAAAGATACTTCAAAACTCCAAAGATGGATGGCAGCAACATGGTCAAATGTAATTAAATACGATGAAAATCAGGCTCTAATGGCAGATCCAATTGCAGCATTTTTGGCAATCAATGGAAAAGATGCCATTGAAGAAACCGAACCAATGGATGTGCAAATTGTGTTAAATGGAGAGAAAAGGGGAGCAACACTATGTACCCCAATCAAAGATGGTGTTAATATCGTTAAGAGAATTAACTTCGGGTTGTTTACTGAAGCAATCCAGAAGCTTTTTAAGCACTAAATTAATTTTGGTTGAGCAATTTTTTTATGGAGCTAGAAAATCTCAGAGTTCAACTTGTATCATCATTAAATGCTCTTAGGCAACAAGAAAATGCTTTAACCGCATCGATAATTAATGAAACAGAACAAGCATCTTCTATTAAAACTTTTCAGAACCAATTAAGTACGTCATTATCGAATCTATCTTCAATACCGACTTATTTTGCATCGGCTTCCAGAACAATATCAAATGTTTATTCTTTGGCAAGTGATTTGTCTTGGAGGATTAAAGAGGTTGATATGGCCAACTCCAGATGCAAAGAAGCTGCACTGCATATTAGGAGATTTGCAGATCTTTCGGAATGTATGGGTTCGATTGGAGGGGCTATTGAACAGGAAAATGTTCCATTGTGTTGTGATTATATAAAAAGATTATTGGAGATTCCCAAAAATTTATTATCGGCAGAAGATTGCTCAAAAATTGAGGGTTATAGAACTGCAACACTTGAACTACTTCGTAGGAAGCTTCAAACAGAAAGTGATCCTGCTCGAGTTTTTGAATATTTTGCCGACTGTGGTGCACAAACGGAAGGTATTAAAGAGTACTCCGTATTCCAACATCAACAAATTGTTTCAAAAACTGATTATGATAGGGTTGTGCTTACTCAGCAAAAACCAATTCAAAATGATGAAAGTCGAGCGCCTCATATCGAAGTCTTCATTAAACTATTGGATGTTATATCATCCCATATTTTGGGATCACTGTCTACTTTAAACGACAGTGGGCAATTTGCTGTTTTTATTAGGTTGATTCTGGAGCTCAATGACCAGAAAATAGAAGGGATAATTCAATTGTATAATCAGTATAGGTCTCTAGAAAAACTCTCTCAAACCACACCGCCTGCATTTCTTGACATGGTTAACGATGAAATAAGTACCATCGCTCATCAGTTTTCACTCTTTGAGAATTTTATTAAGAACAGAATCAAAAATGGTGTATCTTCCGCGTTTTTTAAGAATTATTTGTTCAAATATCCAACTATACTATCAAGTGGCATGCCTCAACACACTCAATCAAGGAGATCAATACAAGAACTTCTTGCCAATTTTGTAGTGATTACCCAGTTTTATACCAATGTTGTATCAGAAGAGCTTCTCTCAACAATATCATCAATGAGCAACCCAGAAAGTGTTATCAATTCCGTGGAAGATTTATTTTTTGTTTTCCAAAGACTCCTATCGAGGTCAATAACAACGAATTCTGCATCCACAACCTGCTCTGTTTTCAATATTATGACAAATATTATACGTGATAAATTAGTTTCTACCATTATTCAGCAATCAAACAGTGTGAAAAATGCTGATGTTGGTGGGAAAATTAGCATTCTTCTGAATACCTATGATTTAACATCTGTATATTTGACAAAATTATTGGGATCTGTTGAAACATCTGTTATAAAAATATTCTCTGGTGATGATTTAGTAGCTATTAGACCAGGAATAGAGGATCTTAAGAGGTGTAATGATTCTCTTTTGGCAACAAGAGAGAAGTTATTTGACGAACTGATCAAATCTGCAAGAAATCAACTTGAACCCTTGATTGAAGTATTTAAAGTACAGCAGTGGACAAATGAGCAAGGGAAGCAAATCAATGTTGAAATGGAATCCCTTCTTCAAGGATCTTTCTCCAAGCAATATCAAGCATTCATCCAAACCTACAAGAATGCTTTGAATAATTCCAATTTCGAAAAATTCAGAGTTATATTTTCTTCTTTGTTTGCAAAAAGATTTGAAAATCTTCTTCTTCAGAAGAAATTCGATTACAAAGGTGCAATCTTATTGGATAGAATTATCAAATTCTTTGTCAGTTCATTCTCACACAATGACGCTTTCTCTAGGTTGAAGTCAATTGCTTATGTTATTAGCAGGGAGAGCTTTGAAGAATTAGCCGATATCCCACCTCAGCCAGATGCATCATTCGATGCTAAGGAAGTTAGGCGATACGTCGGATTAAGACTAGACTGGCAAAATGCAAATCTTGCCTTGATATCAAAGTTGTAAAAATGGAAATTGTTGTTGTTTACCAAGACCAGACACTCAGTCTTTCTGTTCCTGCTCAGTCTAGTGTTAATGTAATAAAAGAAATTATTAAGAAAACACTTAATTTGGCTAATGAATTTGAGTTACATGACGGAATCAAACTCATTTCTGGAAATGAGACAATAATTTGTGAAAAGGGACAAAAAAAGCTAATTTTTGTTAAAATGGAAATGCCCGATGAATTATTACGAGTGTCTCCTGAGAAAACATTGTTTGATGGAGAAGGTTTTGAAGAATACTATGATCCTACTCAAATAATCAAGAAATTATCCAAAAATAGCGTGCAAAAAGTAGATTTTAACTATTTAACTATTCAAGGAACTAAAAACATTATAGAAGGAAAGAGAATATTAAGGAAGTTTGATATATCTGTTTTCTCAAACATGTGTTTTGATGATTTTCCATCAACAGAAGATGTTATAACTAAATTAAATGATTTAAACGAGAAAAAAGAGCCCAAAAAAGTGAAACACTACCTACTGAGATATATGGATGTGAATGAGGCCGCAGAAGAGATGATCAATTCTAAGAATTAGTTAAAACTATTGTTTTGTGTTTTATACTTATTCAATCTAATACCAATAAAGATGTTTAAAATAAAGAATCTGAATACTACCATGTGAATCAAACATATCATATAATGATCACAAAAGATAACCTATTCTTCCCTTCTCTATGGGGATCAATTTGAGAAGTAAGATTATTTCTCTTTAAAAAGAAGCCTTTATGGCTCAAATGGCAACCAATATCATAATTCATAGCCTTCAGATTGTTTTATTGATAAGTTTTACTATAACCATCCAGTATTGGAGGACAAGGCATAAACAAGGCTACTTAAGATAATATCACCAGGTTCTTCAATGGTTAACAAAGCTGGTTTATTAATCGTCAAATCATTTTAAAATGATTTTTTAATTAGATTTAATGATTTCGATCGATTCTGTTCCGGAACAATACAGATTTGTATTTCCTTATCCTAATTTTAATGAAATGCAATCTATTTGTTTTCCAATAGCAATGCATAGTGATTCCAATATGGTAATCAGCGCGCCAACTGGTTGCGGAAAAACTGTAGTAGCTGAAATGGCCATTATACGCAGTATTTTGAAAAGAAAATTGCCTTCAATAATAATATATATTTCGCCATTAAGGGCTTTATGCCAAGAAAGGGTAAGAGAGTGGTCAAATAAGCTATTAAAATGCTCAATCGTTGTTAAAGAATATACAAGTGACAATTCTTCGTCATTTCCATCGTCAATTAAAGAACACACACTATTATGCACGACTCCTGAGAAATTTGATTTGGCGTCAAGATCATGGAAGAAAAGGACTGACATGTTTTCCAATATATCATTGGTTATTGTTGATGAAATACATACACTTGGTGATAATCGTGGAGCGGTTCTTGAAACACTGCTATCAAGAGTTTTGTATATCAGTGATCATAATAATTCTAGGGCTGGAAAAGCTGCCATAAGGATTATTGCATTATCAGCTACTGTTCCAAATTATCATGATTTTGCCAAATGGCTTAGAGTACCTAAGGAATTTATTGACAAGACTTTTTTTAATGATTCCTATAGAGTATCACCAATTACCACAAAAGTATATGGATATGTATCGTCAATGAATGAATGGATGTTTGAATCATCATTAACGTCTCGAGTATCTACAGTGGTTCGTCAGCATATCGAACTTGGACCTGTTTTGGTTTTTTGTTGTACAAGAAAGAGTTGCGAGAAAACTGCTGTTCAATTGATTTGTGCATTCCCAGAAATCAAAGCGCCAAGCAAAGATGTTAGCATGATTTCTGATAAATCACTACAGCTCTCTTTGAGAGGGGGTGTTGGTTTTCATACCGCTGGGCTTTGCCAAAAAGATAGAGAATATGTAGAGAAAATGTTTAGAGAGGGGGAACTTAAAATTTTATGCACAACATCAACACTTGCTCAGGGAATTAATCTTCCAGCTGCTGTAGTAGTAATAAAGGGAACGAACCATTTTTGTGATGGATATATGCAAGAGTATGACTCAACACAAATATTGCAAATGATGGGGAGGGCAGGTCGACCTCAATATCATAATCATGGAACATGTATTATAATGACAGAAAAGGATAAAGTTGGTAAATATGAGAATATCGTTAACCATAGTACTCCAATTGAATCTGTTCTTCACAAACATCTTAGGGAACATTTAAACGCCGAAATTGCATTGGGTACGATATCTTCAAAAAGCGGTGTTATTCATTGGTTGCGTTCTACGTTTTTTTATATTAGGCTTCCTCAGAACCCTCTTTACTATGAGGTTTCTTGCCTCTCTAAAATAGAATCATTTGTCGAAATGGTTGGATTCAAAACCATTGACGAATTGGAAACAATTGGTTTTCTAAGTGTTCAGGATGATATTATAACTCCTCAATCAATGGGAATGATATGCTCCCAATATGGTGTTCATTTTGAGACAATGCGCCTTTTTTCCAATTCATCAACAGATTCATTATGCAATGTATTAGGTTTACTATCAAAAGCAAGTGAACTATCTGAATTTATTGTTCGGAGTGATGAGAAACCCAAGCTCAAACTATTAGCTTTTCACGAAAGTATTCGTTTTAATCATTTTTTTAAAGATCCTAATGAAATATTCACTCCCAGTTTAAAAGTTAATATAATTATACAAACTGTTTTAGCTCGAGGATGCATTGATGATTGGGGGTTTTCCCAAGAGTATTCTCGTATAAAAAAATTATCTGAAAGATTGTTAGCGTGCCTATTTGATGTCATGGTTATTCAAAAAAATGCACAAGGTAGCATATCTTCACTTTTGATGTCAAAATGTATTAAACATCAGTTTTGGGAACATCTAGAAGAACGCTTTTCTCAGCAGATAAAAGGAATTGGGGAGTCATATTCCAAAAAAATATTTAATTTTGGATACAAAAGTATTGATTCTCTAAGGAATATTACATTGAGTGAACTTGATAGAATTACTGGCCATAAGTCAGGATGGGGAACTTCAATAATTGAATCGATATCAAAAATTCCTAAATACGATGTGACTGTTGCCAATGATTCAAATGGGAAAATGACAATAAACGTTTTCAACAAAACTCAACTCGATCCTGTTGATAAATATCACAGTGCGCATCTTTTTGTGATCAATTCTCCATCAAATCATCTTATTTCGCACTATTTCATTCAAAAAATTATTGGTCATTTCTGCAGCTCATATATTATCTCAATACCACAAGATATGAATCCCTTGGATATTTCTATTCAATTAATTGATTCAGAATTTATTGGAGTTGATATTCACATAAATGTAGGTCAAAAAGAAACATTTGTCGCACAAATATGCACAAACTCGATCAACAGGATTCATGCAAGAAACAATGAAGGTCTTGAAGATGAAGTAGTTTGGGAAATGAAACCATCTTTTTTGAGTATTTCTCATATGGATTCTATTACTAAGAAAAACGGGATGTACACTTATTTGTCTGATGATGATGCTTCATCTTTGAGTGATGCAACATCACTTAGCGATGATAATGATTTTTTTGAAACCAATGAAAATGTTTAACTAAATCAGACAATATGAAAAAGACGTTTATTTATTAAATGATATCGAATCATTCGAAAACACCAAGAAAAAGTGTGGAGCCTTCTCATGAAAAAACGAGCCTGCAAAGTCCAATGAATGAAGACCCTGTTATGTTTGAAAATTTTCAAGAAGAGATCGATTCAATTAAGGAAAAAGGCAAAGATCTTAAAGGAGAAAAGAAGAATTTTTTTAATTCCATTGTTCAAAGGATAGAAAGTAGTGTTCAAATACTCTCAGATTTGCGAGAAGAACACTCTGGCTTAAGAAAACGTCTTGGCGAATTGGTTGAAGCCAAAAAGACTCGAAAGGTAAGCCATAGTGTTCAAAAAGTTACGAAAAGGGTTCTTCATGATGTAAATTTATTAAAAAAGCAAATAGATCAACTTAAACACTCAAAAGAAGAGGCAATTAAGAAGCAAGAAGAACTGAAATTAATACTTGAGAATTATAAAACAGCTCTTGAAGAAGAGATCAAAGATGATAGTGCATCATCAACAATAAGAAGTGAACTTGATAAAGTGTCTATTAGAATCCATGAAACAAATAATCTAATCAAGGTTTATTCACAAGTCAAACACCTGATTTCTAGGCAAAAGATGTGGTGGAATCCAGATATCTCTGAAAAGCATAATAAAATTGAGAAAAAGGAAAAAGACATTGCTGAGCTGGTGCTAATTTCCAGGGATTCTAAACACAGTCGAGATGTTGCCAGCAACGAGTATAAAATGTCTGATACAATGATGACAGAATCAAGGGCAAAAAGAGAAATTCAACTTGATACTCTGAAAAAGAAATATAGGGCAACAATGAATTATCCTCAGAGAAATGTTAGCATGGATGATAATCCAAAAACACAACCAAGTCAAAACTTAGGCCAACACAATTCAATACTAAGAACCAAAGCAAACAAAGTAGCAAGGGAAAAAAAGGAAGAGAAGTTGAATTCTCAAAAAGGACTGCTTGAACAAATATATAGTGTATTCGATACATCATCACCTGATGAAATTAACAATTTAATTCAAACAAGACGGCAGACATCAATTACTTTGAATGAACAAATTGATTCTATTAAGAATGAAACTGATTTGCTTACTTTTAGTTTATCAGCAATGAACTCCGAAATTGAGAATCTTGAGTATCGAATCAAACAAGATGCAGGAGGAAACCGTGTGCTTAATGAAGGTAAAAGAATCCTTGATTCGACAAATCTTGAACTTGAGGAGTTGACAAGGGTGCTCGATTCGAATATGAAATATGAAAAGTATGTGGAAAAAAGTATAGCCCATCTCTATGATCTCTATGCACTAGTTACTACAAATACCGATTTTATTCCATCTTCACCACTTGAGATAGTTAAATGGTGTCAGGAGAAAGCTTTATTTGTTGACAAATCTCTGAAATGTGAAGATACTTGTTATTCAGAAATTATTAATCCCCAGGTCTTTTTACTTCATCAACAAATCGAAGCAAATCTTGATTTAGCCAAAGTAGATTCTTCAAAGAGAATACAAAAGAGAACTGTTGACCCACTAAGGAGACCGGCTAAAGAACAAAAAACAGAAGAAATGAGGAGGGTTTTAGATAGACTTGCTGTCAAAAATCTCTCAACAAAGGTGTTTATGAATTCTCAAATCAAGAAACCTGTCGTCAAATGACGATTAAAAATGTAAAACAAACGTTAATGAGTACCTCCTTCCCGAACATCATTCACACAGGCTGGGGGGTAAAAAGGGGATCAACCGTTAAGAATTGGAAAAGGAGATGGTTTGTTTTGCTATCCAATGGATTGCTTCGATACTTTACAGATAAATTAGCAATAGAAGAACAAGGTCATGTAATCATAGATGCTCAGACTAATATCTTCACATCACCTGCAATTACAGAAGGTAATCCTGTACAGATAGTGAATAAGAAGCGGCTTTTTTTAGTGACTTTTCCAACCCATGATGAAGCAGAAAAATGGAAAGACATTCTCAATGCTCTTAAATCCGATCTCTTCTCGCCACAACAGTGAATAGTATAAATAAAAACTTATTTTAATGCAGCTTCTCTTACATCATCATCAGTATCGTTTTTCAACTCAATCTTAAACCGAGGGAAACATTTAACAAGAACTAAACGAACATTAGAAACAGGGTCTTTCACATAAATATTTAAACTGGGATGATTTTCTCCAATTGACGCAAATGATTCAATTACAGTTTGTCTAATTTGATAATCTTCATCATTCATTAATGATTTAAGAATAGAAATAACATCATGTTTGTTTTGGATAAATGCTTTGAGCTCTTTAACCATTCTTGAGCGAACTGATATTGATTCATCTTTAAGAAGGAGAGATATAATGTTTTTGGAAAACTCATTTCCATTCTTTAATAGCTTGGGCAAAGAAGGAATTAATTCTATTTTTTGTCTCCAGTCGAATCTCTGAATGTATTCTTCATGAATAATGTCATCACAATCATGAAGATTATTCATTGCTTCGAAACATGAGAAAACAACATTTTTGCTTTCATGTGTTGAGTAACTCATTATTGATTTGTGGATGAAATCCGCCCCAAGAATCTTTTGAAATGAAGGCAAGGATCGAATGGTGGCGGATTTTACATAAACATCTGAATGTGGTAAAAGTGAGTCAATAATTTCGCTGGCATATTTATCTGTCATGCCTTTGATTTGAGCCAACTTAGGCAAGTTTTCGGCTAGTGCAACAACAACATCATTGTCAGGATCATTGATTATCATATTAACAATATCCCTCAATTGGTCGATTTCAATTCCTCTATGTATAAATGAATCAGGAATACTTGTAATAAGGTTAAACCTTGTTCTCCAATTACCATTCTGCGCCATTTCGTTAACATAAAACTTAATATCGCTAAATTTTGCTCCATTCTCAAGGTACTTCGAGAAAAAAAATGGCACCTCACATTGAACAGAAGGACTAGAATCTTGAGAGTACTGGTTCATTAAATCTGATAAATTATGGTCTAGAGGATAAGATGGCTTACTCACTATTGAGAAAGCAAGGCGGACTATTTCTTGCCTCACCAATGGAGGTTGATCATCAAGTTCTATCACTTCGTGAATAAGTTTGTTGATAAAATCATTTGGAGGAGAAACATTAACAAATGATGAAATTATCATAACGGCGGTTGATCGAACTGTTGCCAAATCATCATTGAGCATTCTTGAAACAATCTCCGAAACAATATTCCAAGTTTTATAAGCGTTACAAACAGTAGAATATGCATCTGCAATAGCAATTCGGACTCTATATGATTCCATACAACTGAATAGACTAAGTTTGTCTAAATAGTGTTGAAAATCTGTCTCTTTATAGTGTTCCATTTTAATAGAAGCGATACTTTGGATTGCCTTTATCCAATGAGATTCATTAATAAAATGGCTCTCGTAGATATATGGTATCAACTCATGAATTGTTCTTTCGGGGCCCAGATTTCGGGAAATTTCTGGAATCTTTTGAATTGACTCCGTCTTCTCTGTTGGGTTTCCTTTTCGGATCTTAAGTATTAATTCATATGCTGTTGCTGGAGACAAAACACTCATTTAATATACGTTTAAAATTTATATGAAGAGAGAAAAAACAGAAACAATAAAGTTAATCTTCAGATTTGATGAATGTGTAGGCTTAATATCAGCATATTTGATGATGATGATTCCAGACCCTCCTTTTCCTCCAAAATTTCCATTATGACCCCCGCCGCCACCACCACTTCCAGTTGATTGAACTGCATCATTTCCTCTTACAATTAGCCCACCATCTCCTCCTCCCCCTGATCCACCTATTCCGCCTTGTATAACATAGCAAGCTCCTCCTCCTCCTCCAGCAACAATGCCATTAACTCCAAACCCTGTGCCAAATATGTGCGAAAAATCAATACCATTACCTCCATTTCCTGCCTTTGACCTTGATGTTGGTGGAGATTCACCAGGAGAGCCAGCACCTCCACCGCCGCCGCCTTTTCCACCATCAGTACTCGGACTTGGTTGAGCTCTGCCACTTCCTCCAGCATTTCCATAAAAAACCCCACCTTCATTATTTCCAACTAAACTACTCCCTCCTTCTTTTGAGGACTGCGATGCTGTACCTCCTCCTCCAGATCCCCCATGAAGGCCCAGATTACCACTTGGACCAGATGGAGTATATCCACCACCCCCTCCTCCTTTAGCAACAATTTTATCAAAAACAGAATCTTCGCCATTTGATCCAAATCCAAGAGATGTACCTCCATTTCCGCCTGCTCCTACAGTATAGACATATATATTTCCAGCCTTCACCGAATAATTTTGATGATAAACAACACCACCAGCTCCTCCTCCTCCTCCATAATGAGTGCCGCCACCACCACCACCACCTGCAACAACTAAAACTTGAATACTACCAGATATTGGAGATACCCATGAATTGCTTCCAATATTTTTGAAAATCAAAATATTTTGATCCCCCGCCGAGCTAAGGACTCGATGCTTTCTGTCAAAATCGAGATCAATATATATGAAAAAGATATAGAAAACAATCATTTTTTAAAAATGTTGGAATAAATGCAGAATATCTATATTCTTCTATAATGGATCATTTAATTGATGAATATGTACAATTTCTAACGATAGCTATGATTACATTAGATTAAAAAACAGTTTTTATCAATCGTAAAAGTGACAAAATATTTTATCTGTAGTTCTCAAAACATTGAACATTTTTTGAAACAATTTTTGATAAGAAAAATAAAGATATGGTGAAATAGCGATCAGTATTTCACTTAAATATTCTCGGTTTTATGTCAATTTGGTTTTATGAATTTCATTTTTTCCCACAAATTTGAGTATATCAGTTGGGATATCCATCGAAATTGTGAATGAAAAAAAAAAACATGAACTAATAATACTTTTTAGATATCAATAAATAATATCTATAAGAACTGGGGGTGACTTTCGTAGGATGAAAATAAATCAACAATATCTTGACGAGAAAATATTTCCTCAATCAAGCCTGTTTGTGGTTGTTGTTCAAATTGTTCTGTACTGCTTGATCGACTGGGATAATCATATGGAACTGGCTTTGCATTGTTGAAAGATGATTGTGGTTGAAATGAAGGAAATTGAGAATTCTGTCCGCCATGCCTTTGAATAGTAAGGATTCTGTTTCTAACGCTGTTGCCAGATCTCCCAGGGAAGCATTTGGCAATAACATTCCAGTGTGCACCTATCTCTTGGTACTTCTCAATCAACAACAAATCTTCTTCAGGAGTCCAATTGGACAAGTTTAAATTGGGATTTAAATAATTCTGCCATCTCTCTCTGCATTGACGTGCATTCCTATTTTTCATTTGTTTGGAAATCACGCTCCAGTCAATTTCCGAACACTGAGATACAAGTTTTACAAGCTTTGAATCTTCTTCAGCAGTGAACTTGGCTTTACTATGCTTTTTATTAGAATTATCTCCATTAAAACATTGATAACAGGAATTAGCACCAGAAGACATCCTTGATATAAAAGTTGTGTTAGCAGTTTTGGTTTTGAATATTGAATAAAGGGTTTCAAATTTGAACTCTCAGAAATAATAAAATGTAGAGGTAATTTGTAAAGAAAGTGGAACAAAAATTCACACAAGGTATATTTTATTGGCCTATGACCGATCAGCGGCAAAAGGGTCTCACAAATCAATTCATTAATCATTCAAATTTATTAAAATGGTGAAATATTTGAGAACAGTATCTTTATTGACCTTCGGCTTGTTTCCGGTTATTTTGAATCTCCTTATCAATATTCTCTTTCAATCGTTGTGGAAGTTTATCAAGGTATCTATTTATCACAGATCCAGCAAGCATTTCAAGGGTTACAACGATGTCAATACAGGCCTTTCTCACTTCGTCATTTGGTGATTCGAAGTTAGAAACTATGTAAACCATCATACTTTCAAGTGTAAGTCCAGGTATTGATGAATATTCACCTTTAGCTAGGATTAATTTGTGCAAAGTTTGGATTTGTGCCAAGGGGATTTTCCATTGGTTTGGCTTCACGGTCGGCCGTAATAAAACTGGAATTACTTGATCATGGCATCCCTTATCAGCCATCCATAAAAGGAATTTGCATGCCATCTTGGATAATGCAAGTTGAGTGCATCCAACTTTTAAAGCAAGTTGAGGCATAAACTGGCTATAAGAACGAGAAAGATCTTGAGGAGAAAGTTTAAGCGTATCTGTACACATTTTCAGGGAGTCTAAAGATGTAGAGAAAACAGCTTTATGATCCTCTGCAATTCTATGTCTCAATACATGGCAAAACCTTGAAAAGGCTTCCAGTTTTTGGTTCTTAAGTCCGCATATTAGCTCACATATCTTCTTGATACCATCAACTTTCAAATTCCATGCCTTACTGAAAAACATTGCTATTACGGCATCACCAAAAAGTTCAACAAGAATCCCTGCTTCAATCTTATTGTTTGGATTCAATTCATCAGGTGTTGTATTCATCTCGTCTTTTGATTGAGCTGGCCCTTTTGAATCATCATCATCCTTCGCCGGTTTAATGGGTCTTTCTTCATCAAATCCTTTTGTTGCCTTCATCCCTCTATCTTGTGATCCTCTAATTGGTTTATCATCTGAGTTATACATGTTTGATGCTGGTGGTTTTGATTTTACTGGAGGCAAATCATCATCAATAAACATATCATTAGCGATTTTCTCAACTGGGGGAAGCTTTTTGGATGGAGGAGGGTTATTTTCTTTTGGAGGAACTGGGTTCTTTTTAGGGATGGGTCTCTCATCAGGATATTCAATTGGCTTTGGTTGATTAGAGATTGGATTAGAATTAGATTCCCTGTTTTTCTCTCCATTAAGCAAATAATCGATCTCATTTTTGAGTTTTTGGGCGGTAACATAATCTTCCTGGGCAATTGCTTCTTTCTTTTGTGCCTGAAGAGCAGAAATTTGATCATATGCCCTTCTGAGTCGATCTATTTGCCGTTTAAGCTGTTCGGCCCTTTTAAAATCTTCTTGTGATACAGCTTCTTTCTTCTGCTTCTCAAGCTGATCAAGCATGTCTAATGAACTGGATATCTCCGAACCTTGTGATTTTGATGGTGGATTAGATGATTTTGGAACGCCTCCTCTCCCCAATACGTTAAATGAAATCAATCCAACTTGATTGGATGGGTTGTTTTGGTTTGAATGGCAGCCTGGTATTAAAATTCGTATGTATTGAGCTTTGATACCATTTAATGATGCACTTTTAAGTTCTCTTGATGTATACTGGGTATGAGAATTATCGCTAAAGGTAAAAGAACCCAACGCTTTAAACTGCATATCTGGACCAGAAACATACAAATCTATTCTTGTGGCAATCTTAAATTGGTGACTTACAAACTGTAGTGTATCTAACTCAACCAGATTCATCAAATCAATTACAATCTCAATTGGAAACCTTGCCCCAGGGGCAGAATGCCAACCTGACGAATGTAATGAAGATGAGATTATTGAGATGATGGGATGAGATGGATCTTCACTGCTGCAACTTAAAATCTGATAACTTAGACTCGCTGAAGTCTTCATATATAAATCTGATACGTTAGTATTGTTTTACTCTTATTCAGCACAACATTATTACATAGAATCATTTCCTGGCATTCTTGGAGATAATTACTGGCTTCGATGCCCTTAAAAACTCAGCATTCTCTCCTGGTTCCTCTTTTTGGAGGTCTGATGAGGGATCATCATATGAGTCGTAGGCATTTCTCTGAATTATTACGCCCTCATTGGTTTGGAAATCATGTGTAGCTGGCATTTCGGTACCAGTCATTGTAAATTCTATGTCAGATTCAATGTTATACCATCCTTGCTTGAGTTCAGCATCAGAATCGCTAGAATTAATGAATCTTTGGCGTATTAATTTTTGTATCATTGGCCTTGAGTCATGAAGCTTAAGAACTTTTAATGAAACATTATCGGTAAATAAGTTGAGAGGATCTTCAATTTCATGATTAATTGAGTCTTCTGTAAGAACAAACTGGTATCTCTGCAAAAAATCATAAACAAGTTTTGAAGCAATTATGTTTGGTAGGTCATTTCCGAGCTTCGTCTTGTTATGGAAATAATTATTTCCACTCATTGAACAAGCCTTAGAAATGTCACGAAAATATCTGGCATACAACTGGTTCTTAACACCATCATTAAGCATCTGTTTGCATACCTTTTTGTTGAGTTCTTTTGGCGCTTTGCGCTTCATCCTAAAAAAATCCTAAACCGTTATGTACCTTGAGTCTCATCCAGAAAACCTGGATCTTCCCAGAATGGATCTGATGGAGGTGGAATGTGTTCCTCGTTAATTGAGATCAGTGATAATCCTATGAAAGCACCATTTCCATCAAAAGAAAGAGGCAGCTCATTATATGATCTGTTGCTACATAGTCTGAAAAAGAGTTTTGATGAAGATTCATTGTGATATCTGAAGAGTCCTGAGTATGTTTCAAAAGAGTTTCCAATTATTAGGATGTTTTTAAAACTTTGGAAATTCCAATTTGTCGAAAGAAGATTATGATATAGGAATTTGGGGCAATGCGGCATAAAGAAGAGTGTATCGTTTTCAGAACGGTATGATCCTTTTGCATTTTCTGCTAATATGGTAAATCCCATTAATTTAAGCGAAGTTTCACAGCCTGGACAAAGTGTTGGATCATAATACTCAATTTTTTCAATATTTTGAGCTTTTGCAATGTTCAATACAAGTAATAACTGATATCTAGCAGATATTGATACGCATGGATCTCCAATACCTAAACAAATAATTCTTTTGACCCCTTTATCATTCATAAAATGTATAATCGCATTTTGGGCATCACACTCTCCAATGTGCAATTCTTTCATCGAATCCAAGACTTCTTCTGGTCTGATAATCTTGTTTTCGGAAACAAAATGCTTCTTATTCGCTTTTCTTTTCGACATTTATCTAAACGTCTTAATGGATCTAGAAATCGAAGAACAACAGAGACTTGTTGAAGTAAATCGAAAACTAGCGCGGCAAGTTAAAGAATTAACTGAGAAAAATCAAGAAATAGAAAAAATAATTGGAGAAAACTCTGAATTGGTGAAAAAGGTGAACCAAATGAATGAAGAGCATAATGTTGAAAAAGAAGAGTATAAAATAAAGATTCAACGCCAAATGGTAGAAATGAATAAGCTAAAGGATGATAACCAGCACATAAAATTGGTTTATGAAGAAATTATTAAAAAGGAGAAGGAAAAAAGTCAAAAAAGCAGGTTAAATTTTGATTCTATTGAAAATGAATACAATGCAACAGCAAACCAGCTTGCTATTATAACAAAAGAGATCGGTACTATAAAAGAGAATATTGCCCAATGTTTATCACATGCAAGTCGCTTTTTTGGCCAAAAAGTTGTTAGCATGGATGATATGATGGAATTAATGAAGAGAGATGTATGCTTATCCATTTCTTGCCCCGTGTCTGGTTTTCATGGATCAACAAGAGATTATTACATGTTGTATCATGATCAAAAAAAGAAAACCAAAGAGATTAAAGATGATTTATCTCTCGAAACAGAACAAATTAATAAGTTTTTTCAAGAAGAGGTGAATGAATTAAGAAGTAAGCTAATAAGTTGTGAGTGTGATATGGATATGTATCAAAGACAGAAAGATGAAATGAATGCTTTAATTGAAGATCAAAAACAACAAATTATGACATTACGGCTTCAAAATGAATCCAAAACCAAACAATACCAAAAAGAAATTCGAAATCTTCAAGATTCTTATAGTGAGTATATGGAGAAAAGCAACAGAATAATATCTGAACTCACATCGGAAAAAGACAGTATTTCAAATCAAACAAACTCTGTTTTGTCCAAATTGAGTATTCTTAGAGATAAAAAAAGGCTTCTTAAATCTGAGAAAAGAGATTTGATTAAAAATAATAGGATAAACGAAATGAATATTGAAAAAATGACTGAAGAGATTAAGTTCAAAGAAACAATTATTGAAAAACAAAAAGAAAGTTTAAAATCTCTTGATTGTCAACTGAAAGAGAAGAATGCTCAAATTCAGGTTCTGATTCAAAATGAACAAAAAACATCTCTAAGATGTGAGCATTTAGTTAATGAAAACCAACAAATGTGTGTTAAAATTGGGGATTCTGATAACAAACTATCAAATGCCAACAATGAAATATGTTCACTTAAAGATGAACTTAGAGATAAACAGCAGACAATTGACCAAAAGCTGAATAAAGAGAGAATAAATGAACAAGAAATACATAGGCTTGAAGAATTGATTCTGGCTCAAAAAGATGAGTATCAAAGGCTCTGGAAATCTCAAATTGATTGCTCTTTGGTTTCATTGACGATATCCACAATAAAAGGATTTCCGAATGAACTACTTGGGCTGATTGATGATGAAATGAAGAAAGAAACAAAATCAATACCAACAAGATTGAAGACAGTCTTTTCTTTGATATATGATTGGTACACATCTCAATCTAAAAGACTCGAATCTGTTCTTGATAATGTAAGAGAAGGGAAAGAAATTGCTGAGAAAAAGCTTTTATCATTAATCGGGCTAATATCTTCATTATTCAATGAGATTGATATTGATCTATCAACTATTGATGAGGACCAAAACACTCAACAAAATTTAAAAGATTATTTTTGGCAAATCGTCAATAAAAAGAACTCAATACACCAAGAACTACAATCAAGAGATAAAATAATTGCACAACTCTTATACGATTTGGAAATTAGTGATTTTGATGAATCTCCAAAGAAGGTTCAATATTTACTATCAACTATCAAGAAATACAAAAAACTATCAAAGAAAAATCGAGGGAAGTTTACTTTAATAATCAATGATATGAATGAGAAAATTAATAATATGAATAGCTTTATTGAAGAACAAAAAATTCAAATATCTGCATTGAACCAAGTTTTAGATGAAAAACAAAAACGACTCGAAGTATTGACTCATGAAGTTTCAAATAGAAAACAAAAAGAAACTGAGTTAAGGTCAAAACATGAAATTGAAATTCAAAGCCTAGAAATCGAGTGTCAAAGCAAACTTTCATCACTTGAAAACAACAACCAAAACCTAGTTATTGGGATTGCGGATGAAAAACAGAAAGTTACACAATTAGAGAATACAAATTCACAATTACAAAGCATTATAAATGGAATTCAAAATGATAACCAAGAATTATTAACTCGATTAGAACAATCTAGATCACTATTTAATGAAAAGAAATTAATTTATAAACAAAAAGCGAAGGCGAAAATGGAAATTCTAAAATCATTTAACCAACAAACAATAGATGAAAAAAATGCAATCGTTATTAATTCCAAAATTGATATTGATCATCTTCGAACAACAATATCAGATTTAGAAAATCAAACAACATTGTTAAAGCAAACAAAATCCCAAAATGAACTTATCATTCAAAAATTAAATTCCCAAATGAATTCTATTAAAGATAAAGCATTACAAGACTTAGCTCAATTTGAATCTCAAAAGCAAGCAAAAATCTTTCAAATTGAAAATGAATACTCTCAGAGGCTCGAAAAATTGAAAATACAAATAGATAATACCAAACAAACCATATTTAATACGATTTTCAAGATTTTCATTCATTATTCTAAAACCAATAAAGTTGAGGAGAATAATTTTGAAGGATTTCTTCATCAAATTAGAAACAGATTGGATTCTTATGTGCTTCAGGAAGAGAAACTGAGGAGCCTCCTCCAAATTAATTCCACTCAATCTGTGATTGATGCGGTGTCAATTCTAGTCTTGAAGTTTTATAATCCAAAGAATGTATAAAAATATGTTTTTGAATTTTTTATGTAATTTTTAGTATTTTGATTAGTCTCGTATATGCAAAGTATGAATAATAATAAGCATATATGGGACTAAATCAAATCGATTAGAAAAAGATATAATTACATATCAAAGTTAAATTAAGAGAAATCATAAAATTGGATGCTCTTATTTTAACTATATTAAGAGATTGACAATTTTATGAATTGTCAACATATGAAAGTTGAAAAAAAACTAAACCAAAATATTTTGCGTTAAATTTGCAGAGAGATGACTAAGTATTGGTTTTGTATTATGATGGGGATGAACAAGAACACTTGAATTAAATCTAATTCTTCCCATTGATTTAGGTTTAAAAATTATTGTGCCTGGTTTTCTTAATGATCCGCCACATGACAAAGAAGATTCACATTTTTTGGAAAACAATGAATTTTCTTTGAGATGCCTAATTGTTATCCTTTTATTAGGATTCAAAACTATCATTTTCTTAATAATTGAAGAAAACTCCGGGTGATCACTTGGAGGAACAGAAAAAAGTCCCAATAATATCGACTCTTTGGCTCCCTCAAAGGATGATACAGGCCATGGAAGCTCACCAACAAACATTAAATAAAACACTACTCCTAAAGACCATACATCAGCTTCAAAGGGAGAGTGTGAAATGCGTTTGAGAACTTCTGGTGGGGCATAAAACATGGAGCAATCACCGTTAGTAATCCTGTCTCGGGAATTCAATTCAACAGAGAGGCCAAAATCGGATAATTTTGGCCTGCCAAATGAGTCAATCAAAATATTAGATGGCTTAATGTCTCGGTGTGCAATACACTGAGAGTGACAATAATCCAAAGCATCTAATATTTGTCGACACATATACAACATGTGATCATATTTAATTCCTTCATTATTGCACAGGTAGTCTGCAAGCGTGCCTTTCTCACAATATTCCAATATTAAAACTAATCTGTTCTTATCTGTAAAATAAGAATACAATTGGATCACGTTTGGATGATCCAGTTTTTTCAACGCCGCAATTTCGTTTTCGTAACTTTCTAAAACCCGCTCATTTGTTTCACAATCAAAAGTAATCATTTTTGCAGCAAAAATAGTCCCATATCTTTCACTTTTAACCTTATACACTCGAGAAAACCCTCCACTTCCTATCTCTTCCAAAAATAAATACTCATTAATTTTTACAGGTAACTCCATCAAAAATTGCCTTACAACAATTTGAATTTATGCTATTGAATTCATTGAATAAAATAATCAATGATGTATTCAATAATTAAATCGATACAGATATTTTTGTGAAGGATTTCATATAAATTTATTTTGCACGTTAAATATTTCGATTATTGTTCAACCACTATGAAATAAATGTCTCATCTAACAATTTTAGATAGGAGGTAGATAAACTATTAAAAATTGAAAGAGATCAGAATAAAAGTTTTCAGAAATAAGTGTTTATTTAATTGAGACAAAAATTGACTTTATTGAAAGGATTTGAGGAAAACTTATGGTTTGACTTTACCTTTTATAGGCAGCACCAATAACATTTTGTACCACAAAATCGACAAAAGATGCCTCGAAACTGGATGATGAGGTTGAAAACATTTCCCAGTACGCATTTGGGGAATCTGGGTCGATTTGGTATCGAGAATACCAATCGCAAACATTTTTAAATGTGTTGATGGCACGCTGTTCAAGGCAAAATCCTCTGAACATAATCTTTTTTTCAATGCATTGTCTAATGTATCTTTCTAGTCTTGTCATATTTTCATAATGCTCCCCTGCATCTGCCAAGTGAAATATTATTTTCTGGGAATCATTTCTCCATGATATGGAATTCAATACAGTATTGTAACACCCGGACCAGTCTTCATCACCACCGCCACCTTTAACTCCCTTGGAACGAAGCCAATTTTGCAAACTATCAATACTGGATGTCAAATTGAACACTTCAGGATAATCTGGAGAGTCTTGGGGGTCATAATAAAAAACTGATCCATACATTATCTTAAATCGAGACAGTCTTGATTGGATTTTTTTGGCAATTTCACAACACTTATTGGTTACAGCACTGATCATACTTCCCATTGATCCTGTGCCATCAACTACAAATAGTACATCGAAGCTTGGTATTATTATTGGTATAAACTTACATATATACGATTGATTATAATCAAATCTAAATTTAATGTTAATTGGTTTCCTTAACCCAGCAAAAGAATACTTTTTCATAATTTTTTCAGTTCTCAATCCCCAAAAAGCAATATTATTTATGTATCGAGAGGTTCCAGTATCATCCTTTTGAGATTGCTTTGGGATGTAAAAGAGTTTTGTATATCCACAATCGATAACTATATCTCCTAAATCAGAATTAAAAGGAGGGAGATAGTATAATGAACATATTTCAGAACTTGAATTTCTAGCAAAAGGCATAAATGGAGAGATATTGTCTTCGTTTTCAGGATGAGAAATAGTTTCCCCTTCATCAAGTGTTAATAAATTATATGACAAGGAATATCTTTCAACTTCACCCCAATCGATAATATCTCCTTTTACCTTTTCAAAAACACCTGTATTCCGACTTTGTACATCCCCGGGTTTTAACTTCTGCGTTCCCATATCATTACCAACCAGTTTTAATTTAGTAAACTCCTTATTATTCATCTTACATCTTTGAAGAAACAGATTGGCTTCATACACATATGGTTCATTATCAGCCCATAATACAATAGTCCCACCACGAGTCCAGTATTCAATTGCACAATCAATAAATGGAATAACCAAATGTGGGTTTCCATTTGATGGTATTTGGCCATGCCCACACCCACTAATAATCCAAACAGAATAGAACTTTCCTGAACACATCTTTTCGATCCCTTCTTTATAATCACAAACAACGTCTATTTCAATGCCAACTTTTCCCATTGTTTCTTTTATGCATGTGACTTGATTAGAATAGGGTACAGATAAATACTTCGGATGCACATATGGTTCTTCAATTTCAGGGCACAAATCATAGCTCCAAAACATGCAAATGAGTATTATTTTCCCTTTTAGAATATCTCTATCAAATATTTCTCCTGAGGGATTAACTCCTTTTAAAACAGAATTTGATGGATTGTTCAGCAAAGATGGTATTGGTGTGATAACTTTTGATAACTCTGGAGGTATTAATGGTGGTTCAACAGGATTCAACAAATGTGTTGATGGTTTCAAATCTGGAGGCAAAACGCATGGTATGAAAGAGTTTGATTCATGTCTGCCTTCCATTAGTGGATAAAGTAAATCACAATATTTTTGGGTTTTTAGAAATATGTCTTCCAAATTAAAGTATTCAACAATTACTTTCGATTGTGAATGTAATCCTATCCCATTCCAAAATTCGGTAAACTCTTTGTTAAGACTAATTCCATGAGAAATAGAAATGAAAAAGCAATAAGCTTTGTTTCGATTATTAAATACACTCTCGATCCATAGTTTTTGATCCTTAATAGCTAAATCAAAACCGCTTGTTAAAAATATAAATAAATCAGCTTCATTCATTGTTGAAACTGCGGTTTCAAAAATGGCTGGCTCGAACCTTTTCAGGGAAATCAGTTCAAATAATTCATTAATTTGTATTTCAACGCTACCACTTTTGGAATCAACAATAATATACCTAAAATAAATATCGGCAAAAATAGCTATCCTAACATGAATCCCTGTTTTAATAAAGTAATTATATAATCCGATTGCTGTTATTATGTTAAAGTTCTTCTTTTTATCTGTGAGCATTTGTGTATATTCAATCAGTATTAATACTCGAGAATACTCTTTTTTGATTCTAACCCCTGTGAAATTACTTAATAAACATTCGGTAATAGCGTTTGAATATCCATTTGATTCCCTTTTTGATCTATTTTGATAATTTGTGAATGGATTTTGTTTAATTGAATCATGATTTGGTTTCAAATTCCTAATTTTATTTTTGTTACAAAAATTACTTAAGGTTTTGAGGTGCAAAACTTTCAATTCGCTTTCATTATCATATTCAATTTGAGAAAAATTAATTATCTCATTGCGACGCTCTCGTAGTAACTCAAGCTCTCTTTGTCTTTCTCGTTCTCTTTGTAACTCAAGTTGGCGCTGTCTTTCTCGTTCTTGTTCTATCTCAAGCTCCCTTTGTCTTTCTCTCTCTCGTTCTAACTCAAGTTGGCGCTGTCTTTCTCGTTCTTGTTCTATCTCAAGCTCCCGTTGTCTTTCTCGCTCTTGTTGTGCTTTTTTTGCACGATCAAATTTCATTAATTCAAATACAATGTTAAATATATCCTTTTTCACTTTCCTAATCACACTATCAACATCTGCTTGAACCGTAATTCCCATTGATTCCCGCATGTGCCTAATTATTAGATCGATATTTTCCCTTTTTTTGAAATAATTATCGAGTTTACTTCTGGGTAGAATACTATGTTGACTCTCTTCAATATGTCGTATCAATTCAGCCATGATTCTTCCATCATTCAATTCTTCACACATATCAGTTACTATTCTGTCTGGACCTAATTTAGAATTAACCCAATCCCTTAATTCATCTTCATCATAACAAGGGTTGCCTTTATACATATAAAAATCTGTTGGCAAATGTATTATTCAAAAATTGAGAGCATCATTATATAGTCAGAGACAATGTTTGGGACAAAGTTGATCGTTGGATTTGATAGACAGAAAAATTCCATAAATTAAGAATTTTGGGGAAAATATATACCGATTAATCCACTTGCATTTATTAGTATATTTCTCGTGTTGAACTTAAAAAAAACAACCATCTTAATCCTATCATAACCTTTTAAACGCAATATGGCATTGTATCCGAAATTTCTGCGCTGTTTTTTCAAATTTTTGACCTAAGAATTCAAAATATTAAGAATTTAATTTAATAAAAAACCATAATTATATTCAACCCGATAAGCTTCTCTGAATTAATCATCTTATACACCATTATTTCTTTAATTGCAATCAATACCCTTAAATACTACACAAAACTGACTTGGAATTGCCTAATAAATTTTAAAATCTAATAATTACTACTAATTGAAGTTGTCTTTCAATAATTTTATTTCATATTTGGTTAAAAGTAGTACTATGACTTTGTATCACAAGAACTTGTAGCACAAAAACTCAAAAGGAGATATTTTGATTTTACATCCGTCACATTTTCAAATGGATTTTGAGCAAAATCTGGCCTTTGAGGAATCTCTTTTTGGTGATAATCCAGTATTTGAAAGGATAGAGATCGCTAATTTGGAATTTTGGGTTGATAGATTATCTGCACTTCCTCAGTATCGCCCTCTCTTCCTTGATAATATTGTCAATCTCTGTCAACAGTATTGTGATTCTGATAATTTCCGAAATAGATTATTAGAAAAGGCTATTTACACTTGTCCAGTGCTAATTTTTCGCCTTTATTTAAAAGAAATTTATGCTCTGAGTGAGATTATGGTTTTTTTAATGAGTAAACTGGCATATGTTCCCAGCTTCTATTTTAAAAAAGGCATTGGAGATTTCAAATCATTTATAAAAGAAAAACTATATCCAGAAGAATATGATAAATCATTCTTTGAAAATGATGATGAAATTGACTTCAGAATACAATATGGATATATTCCTCATTCAATCGAGTATTGTCTGAAGTATGATGACTTACAATCCCTTAGAGTATTCTTTTCTGAAATTCTGTCTTTAAAAGAATATTCAATATCAGGTAGTCCTTTTGAGTGGGCAAAAATACCAAGAAAATTGGGTTATTTAGGATTCTCTGGCTATTTTGGGTCATTGAATTGTTTTAAATACCTATTAATGAATGGTTTTGAGATTGATGATTCTGTAAAAGATATTGTGGTTTGCAGTGGTCATACTGATCTATATCATATGTGTAATTGTTCAATAACAAACATTTATGAGAAAGTTTCTTTTGCATCAATGTTTTGCCGGATATCTCTTTTGAACTTTCTGATTGATAGTGTTTCAGATGTATCAATTTGTGATAAACAATTTTCTGATAGTCCACTTCAAATTGGGGCTAAAGAAGGCCATTTGAGAGTTGTTGAGTTACTTATTACGAAGGGTTTTAATATTGAAAAAACAAATTATTTGTTAATTAATGTTCTTATGGTCGAACTCCCCTCATATGTGCATGTCTGATGGATCATCTTTCAATTCTTCAATACCTTTTATTTAAAAAAGCTAAAGTATATACAGTGAATTCTTTGGCTGGAAGCTATCGGACACCTCTCCATTATGCTGCCGAAAATGGTTATATTAGAATAGTTGAATGTTTATTAGCCCATGGAATTGCAATTAATTCTAAAATGATAAGTGGTGAAACGGCTCTTCATGTTGCAGCGGAGAATGGTCATCATGAAATTGTACAATTACTAATAAATAATATGGCTCAGGTAAATCAGCAAGACTACTTTGAACGTACTCCTCTCTTCCTAGCTTCTTCAAATAATCATATTTTGGCTGTGAAAACCCTTTTAAACCATAATGTTGATATTAATATTGCAGAAATTCATGATTTAAACTTATTTTTGGGTGGAATCCAGTTCATATTTCTGCTAAAAAGAATCATCATGAAGTTTTTTCAATTCTTGTTGAAGCTATTGTTGATATCAATACCACAGATTATCATATTTGTTGTTTTTATTTAAATGGACCGCTTTACACTATGCAGCTCAACAAGGAAATATAGATGTTGTTAAAAAACTTATTAATTTAGGAGCAGAATCCCAATCAATGACAATTAAAGTAAAAATAGTTATTATTGGTGGACTCCTCTTCATTTAGCAGCAGCAAAAGGGCACAATAATGTAGTCGAATTCATTATCGATCACATGGTAAATGTTAATTTAAAAACCATTATAATCAAATATTTATTTTCGGATGGACTCCACTTCATATAGCGACCCACAATCGTCATTTTGGAGTAGTAAAGATTTTGTTGAATAATAAAGCAGACATTGATTCAAAAGATAAAAAGGCCTAACACAAAGTTTTGGTTATTCACCTATTCATTATGCCGCTAGGGATGGGCATTATCATATTGTTGCGTATTTGGTGAATCTTAAGGCAAATATGAATAACAAAGGAAACGAAGGCTTTACTCCTCTTCATCTGGCTTCTCTCACAAATCGTATTGGTGTGATTAATCTATTAGTGCATAATAATGCTGATATAAATGAAGTGAGTAATAATGGTGACACATGTTTTCATTTAGCAGCACAAAAAGGGCACATTAATGTTATACAATATCTATTGTCCCAAAATGTTAATATCAATGTCAGTAATTGTGATGGGATCACCCCTATTCATGTTGCTGCTGAGAATGGATATATTGATCTGATGAGATATCTGAAGAAAATGGGTGCAAACATGGAAGCGAAGGATTTGAAGCCATTATGTTTCTTAATGGGAACTCTCTTCTTCATATAACTGCCTCAAAAGGTCACATGGCCACTTTTACCTATCTACTTACAGAAACAATAAATATTTATGAAAAGAATTCTGAAGGCATGACACCATTTCATATTGCTGCTTTATACGGTCACACAAACATTATTCAGTATCTCCACAATAATAAATATGAAATCAATAGAAACGATTCCAAAACAAATCATTTTCCAACGGAAATACTCTTCTTCATCTAGCAACAATAAATGGGCATCAAGCGTTAATTAATTATCTGCTTAATCAAAAACATGAACTCAATGTTTGTGACTCTAAAGGGTTGACTCCCTTTCATATTGCTATTCAAAAAGGAAAAAAAGAAATTATTACTCTATATATCGATAATGGAGCTGATATTAATTCCTTAAATCCTTTTTATAGATCATTACTAGATAGAATATTGAGTAACTGACTTTCATTGAGCAAGAACTAACAGTAACAAATAAACATTTTGAAATAGTAATATTTTGATCTACGTAAGACCTTCCTTGATCTATTCTTTCACATCCCAAACCAACATCAAATTGTGAGTGGATATTTAAAACAGATAGTTCCTTAGCATTGTTCATTGAACTGTTTGTGTTGTCAACTATCTGAGTTAAATAATATTGAGTTTTATCCATATGAAGCTAGAGATCATTTTGGCACTAAAAAAAATAGTGATACTTTGGCACTTTTAAATAGTTTCTTCAAGTAAAATGGATACAGAAGTTAACCCTGAATTGCTTAGTATAGTTGAGAAATTGTCGAGTAATCCTAAAGATATAGATAGAGAAAAGCTTTACCAATTTTTGATGACATATACAACAATTAATACTGTAGAAATCCGGCTTATTGGGTTTATTTTGAGGAGTATGCTTGATTTTGCCGAAAAAAGCATTTGTAGCTTTTCTATTGATGAAATATTAACCATTATTTATTCGAATGTTTGCCTTTCGTTTTTCCCTTTTGAATATGATATCACCAAGTATTCTAGAATGACTAACAATCCAGTAACATTGCACATTATCAACGAATTCCAAACATATAAGACTCCTAAATAAATAATTTCCATTTATTTTTTTTAAATGGCTGATTTGAAACCTGATTCGATTATGGAGGATATAAAATCAGGGAAATATGTTCAAGAAAACATGCTAATTCTCTTATTTAATAAGCTTAAAGATCTTTTGCTGCTTGAAAACAATATTGTTGAACTTGCCAGTCCCATTACAATTGTTGGTGATATCCATGGTCAATTGTATGATATGCTGCAAATGTTTGATAAATCTAATTCTAATCCATTGCGTGGCAATAAATTCCTATTTTTAGGTGATTATGTCGATAGAGGTAGGAATTCTATTGAAACCTTTTCATTTTTGGCATCTATGAAAGTTAAATTTCCAAAACAGGTTTTTCTTCTCCGTGGAAATCATGAATGTCGGCAGATTAATCAGGCTTATGGATTTTATTCTGAAATTATGCAGAAATATGGTCACTCTGGCCTATGGACACTATGCAATCAGATATTCGATCTTCTTCCGGTCTCTTCTGTCATTGATAATAAGCTTTTCTGCGTTCATGGAGGTCTCTCTCCAAAAATCAAGCACATTGAAGCAATTGAGCTGCTTAATAGGAACGGAGAGCTTCCAACAAGTGGACCTCTTTGTGATTTATGCTGGAGTGACCCTGATTCTGATTCCGCCGAATGGAAACTGAATGAGAGAGGGGCTGGGTATCAATTTGGGATGAATCAGGTTAATGAATTCTGCAAAATGAACTCAATAGACTGCATTGTAAGATCTCATCAGTTAGTACAAGAAGGCTACCATTGGTATTTCGGAAACAAGTTGGTAACAATATGGTCTGCTCCTAATTATATGTACAGGGCAGGAAATAAGGCTGTATATATGAGATATGAACAGGGGCAGGAGCCTTCATTCGTATTTTTTGAACCTTCTCCAAAAAGTAACACCGTGGATACAATTTCTGAGTCTTCTTACTTTGCATAAACACATTCTGTTATTAGATAAGTACAACTATTTTAATCCACCCAAGCAATATTTTTTTTCATGATTTTCTTTTTAATATTTGCAGCCGAGAGCGTGGTTTATGGTATTGATGTTGGAACAAATGGGATACGTATTGGTGTTGGATCGGCAGAGAATGGGATAGGAATTCAGCCTGGTTTGTGGGGGCAGAGATTCACTCCTAATGTATTTGGTTATTGTACTGATGAAGAAACTATGAACAAGAAATGGGAATTTGGATTTGATGTGGTGATTTGCAAAAGGACAATGAAAGGAGACTTTGTTACAAACCCATTTTCATATCTAATTAGACCTGAAGAGTTTCCTTTTAAAGAAATACACCCATTATGTGCAGTTTCAATAATGCTAAATCGGCTTGTTCCTCAATTTGTCCCAAAAAATGATAAAATTATTTTATCCATCCCTTCATATTCTACCCCCCAGTATAGATATATGTTGCAAGAAGCTTTTCAGCTTGCAAGAATAGAAAATTTTGAAATAATCGATCAAAGTACTTCAATTGTATCATTGTATTCTGTTGAGCATCTCAATAAAACATTGAAGAAGCCAATGGATGTTCTATTTATCGACATTGGAGCAAACCATTGTGAATTCAATTTGTGGAAACTTTCATCAATCAGCAGTTCGGTCACAGCAAAGCAAACAGATTTCTTCTACACTGATAAGATCTCAGGTAATATTATAGATGATCTCATTTATCAGGGAATTGAATCACAATTTCCTAGGCAACCCAATTCTGATGAGAAATCATTTATTCTTTCACAGGTTAAGAAAGCGAAGGAAATTCTCTTATTTGAAGAAAACACAACTATCGATTTAATGGGATTATTTAACACTTATATTGATATCAATAAGGACCAGGTAGCAAAAATTGTTTCAGGTCTTATGGAAAAATTTGGCGACATTTTGAAGCAATTTAGTAATTTGGATAGCATTGAGTTTGTTGGGTCTGGAAGCAAGTTCTGGATGTTTAATAATACTCTTAAGAGTGTTCTTCCCAATGTTATCGCAAAAAGAAGCCTAAATAACGATGATTCTATTGCTACAGGTACTGTATACTATGGAGCTCTTGAACTTAGGTTAGTATATGGAATGAAGATTGCATATGAGAAGAATTCATTATATGGTTACAAAGTTATCAAAGGACAAAAGTCAATGTCTCTATTAGACTCTGGTTTTCCTTCAAAAATGAAAATTGTATCTGTTTTGGAAAAGGACTGTTTTGAATTTTCATTAGAAGCTTCTCTATCAGACGCAATTATTCAAAAAGTTAATATTGACAGTATTCATCATATGTTTCCATTTGCCACATTCAGTGTAATAGGATTTGATAAAATAAAAAAGTCTTGGGAAGGAAAACTAGTCAAAGAAGAGTTCTTCATCAACATAACTTTTGATTATAACCCAGAAATTGGAGCATTTGGGGTTATTCAAGCTAAGGGGTCAAATTCTGTTGAAAATGGAAATGGTGGATCCAGTATTAAAATCTGGACATTTCCTTTCAATGTTCAATTGAATGGAATTAAGTATTTGCCCCCAGTGCATTCGCCAACTATTGTCTCAGAATCGATTCAATACATTAAAGCGAAAGGAAAAAAGATTACTCCTTATCAAGAACTTATTGCCTACTATGTGGATGCTCTTGAAAAATCTATTTATGATTCTGATTATGAATATGTCACACCAAATGAAGAAAGGAAGCAGATTTCATTGTATTTACAGGAGATAGCATCATCATTTAATTCCAAACTCAACAAGTCAACAATATCAAAGCTATTTAGTTCTCTAAAAATGAAAGTGAGAGGTCCAATCATGAGAACTGATGAAAGAAAAGAAAGGCCAAATTCCATAACATTATTGAAATCTTCAATCTTTAAAGCTGAGGAGGAGTTACCAAAAGCAACTACAGATGAGGTAACTGTGCAAAAGTTCAAAGAATATCTTGAATCAACAAAACAGTGGCTTGAATCCGCTTCAAAAACGGAGAGATACTCAAACCCAATTATTACATGTCAAGATATAGTAAGAAGAGCAAATACTTTAATGAAGAAAATATCAGATCTATATGGGCCAGCAAAAACGGTCACCCACTTTAGAACAGCGCCACCAATCACTCCTCCGCCGGAAGAACCAAAAGATGAACCTAAATTAGAAGAAAACAAAGATCTTTAGTTCATATCACAAGACGTTTAAAAACAAAAATATATGAATAGTGATTCTTTTTCCTATCAATCTTCGGCTAAAATAGATGAGTATGAATTCATGAAATCCGAAATAGAAAAGTTGAGGACAAAAAACAACAAGTATAAAACGAAATACAGAGAAATTAAAAAAAAAAATAGTGATTTAACTCTTCAAAATCAAATATTAGAAGATGAAAAAAGGGTTCTCACGGAGATTAACAAACCTTATAATGAAAAAGTGAAGAAATCAGTCCCAATGGTGGAAACTGCAAAAGTATCCGAACTATTTTCCGATTTTGAAACAATTTTCGCATCTCAAAGCCGCGAGATATCAGATTTGTTGAATAACAAAGATTCATTATCGACAATATGCTTCAAACTTTTAGCTATTGTTGGTCACCAAGACTTAACAATACAAAGGTTTTATCGATCTATTAATAAATTTGTAGCATACTTGGAAAATAACAATGAATCATTATCTTCTGTTCATCAAGATTTTCTTACCCTCGGAATTGATTTATCACACTGTCTCAGAAAACTGGAGAAAAAACAATATTTTCATTCTATTCTTGGTGAAATCGGGAATCACTTTGATTCCAAAATTGAGATAGAAGAAATAGAAAGGGTACTTAATTCCATTCCGAATTCCGAATTCTCTTCAGAATCCATGTCCATTGTGACCAAATATTTGTTGCATCAAATACAGAACGAAAAAATATCAAAACAAACAATACGCGAACTACGAGAGAAATATTCTATCATAGAGACACAGTATTTGGATATTATTAGTGAGCTTCCAAGAAATGGAAATCGAACACCTGATCACGAAGAAGCAGTTGACGTTATAAGGAAATTGAAAGATGAGAGTCGAGTCCTTAAAAATGTTGAACCAACATTGTTTTCCATTATTGAAGCATGTTTGGCTTTCGGAGCAAAACTCAATGATGATCCTGATATTCAAAGATGCATTTCTAGAGTTAATCTATGGAAACAAAATGGTTCAAAAGATGTTGATATTGCTCAAGAAATAGATTTTTTATTAGGATTATGTTATATTGGTAAAGACTATTTGCCCAAACAACAACAAACAAGGGCTTATATTCCAAATGAAGAAGATATGAAATCCCAAATTCAACAACTAAAAATTACAGTTGCTGATATGAGACAAAGGATTAAAGATGCTGATATGGAAAGATTAACATTTATTCAAAGAAATTTTAATGGTACAATTCCTTTATCTGCACAATGGACACAGATTTGTGAGCACTTAATCAATCGGCGCCGTTCCAAGTAGTGTTCTCGATATCTCCTAATGATCTCCCTCTTCCTCTAAACTGTTCATGGGTATTTTCCTGTTGCTGTTCCGGTTCTTCGGGTTCTGTATCGCCAAAAGCATTATTAAACAGAGCATATGGAGCAGGAGGTGCCTGCCTTTCCCCATCAGAAGCAATGTAACCATTCGATTGGATGCAACATCCACAAAGCTTCCTTTCTAATGATATAAAGAAAGAAGATGATGGGATGATCCAATTCAAAACTCCAGATTGATATATTAACCCAATTATCAAGCCACTGGCGTGCCCAAGTAAAGATACATGGGGTAAGATCAAAGATGTTAATACCAACATCACCCATGGATAATACTCAGTCGGCACCAAAAACAATCCAAAAACAGATCGTTCTGATCCACCAGATGCTGCGTTATCAATAACCATTAAGCAAAACAAAACACCACTGAAACCAATTGCACTTCCAGTCCATTCATTTAATCTGCCTCCAATATACATAAACCCTGCTATTAAAATATAAAGGATATTCGAAAGTATTGCAAAAATAAAAACGTGATAGAAGAATGAACATGTACCAACAGTTCTTTCAAAAGTAACACCTAATTGGGTAAATGTAAGCATATTCATAGCAATATGAAGTATGTCTCCATGAAAAAATGGAGCCGTAATAATTCTCCAAACTTCACCATCCATAACAAGTTTAGGGCTAATGGTAATATAATTGACAAATGATCGATCAAAAGCTGCAAATTTTAGAATATGCAATATGATCATGATGTAAAACAAAATGCGAGTTCCAAAAGGAAGATTACGAATGAAATCTAGCATTATTAGTGTACAGAACGATTAATTTGTTTCAATCAAGCTTTAAAATATAAATTAATTATTAAGTAAAAATCATCAGTCCGATATCGTTCAGCGGTTAGGATATGTGGTTTTCATCCACAGGATCGGGGTTCGACTCCCCGTATCGGAGAAATTTTTTTGTTTTTAATTTTTATCATAATATGAAGAGAAAATCCATAACGATTATTTCAATTTTTTAGTACAAAAAAAATGAATGATTAGAATATATTTATTAATAATCTTGTATCCAATCTCTGTGTGTTAGTAAGGAAATAGTGGCTCAGACATATCAAATCAGCATAATCAGAGTGAGCTGAGTTTGAGTTCATCAGAGCATAAGAACACATACATTAATTACAAAGTACTTTATGGCCCAAACAGACCTTCTCAAATTAATTTGGTCAGACAAACCGTAATTTTCAAAGAAAAGATGAAGGGTAATTTTTTGAAACAATCAATCATATTCTGAACTTTGAGTTTCATATCGATATCATGGATTCTCGTTTTTGAATAATAAGAGGGGATGAAAATTCTCTTTGTTTTTGATTTGGTGAATGGTTTTTGAGTTCATGAGATAAAATCTGAATGAAGTGTATTTGTCAAATGAATGATCGATGAGATGAATATATTATGGTTTATTATGATAGAATATCACAATGACTTATCTTATAAAAAAACAATCTTTCTTTGCTTTAAATTTTTGTTTCCTCGATTGGAGCAGAAATGAATTCATCTGAATTTGAGCCAGATGAGTTGGAACTTTCTTGAGAAATGAGAAGAAGCCCTATTGCATAGATTAGACTAATAATCAGTATAACAATGGAAAGAGAAATCAACACCACTCTGATTGATACAAAACTTGTGATATTATTCATTTGCGTTTCTTCAGGGGTTTTAAAAAGTGTTTCTTTCGGGGAATTCTTTGGTGTTTCATTTGGAGTATTTTGTTGAGTGTTGATTGGTGTTTCTTCTTTTGAAATTATTGGAGTTTCTTGGAGAGTTTTTTGTTGGGTATTAATGAGAGTATCATGTAGGGTTTCTTTGTAGGTATTCATTGGTGTTTCATTTGGAGTTTCTAGTTGGGTATTAATGGGAGATTCATGTTGAGTTTCTTTGTAGGTATTCATTGGTGTTTCATTTGGAGTTTCTAGTTGGGTATTAATGGGAGATTCATGTTGAGTTTCTTTGTAGGTATTCATTGGTGTTTCATTTGGAGTTTCTAGTTGGGTATTAATGGGAGATTCATGTTGAGTTTCTTTGTAGGTATTCATTGGTGTTTCTTGTTGGGTATTGATGAGAGTATCATGTAGGGTTTCTTTGTAGGTATTCATTGGTGATTCTTTAGGAGTATTTATACGAGTGGCTTCAAGAGTATTCTGAAAAGTCATTGATTCTATTAATGTTAAATCAGGTGTCCTCACTGGGAAGGTGATATCAGCATTACAATAATGAGAATTGAAGAATAATATTTGATATGGTTCTGTTGTTCCAAATGTATTATTTGTTTCTGTGATTATTGTTATCGAAGTTGAGAATGATAATGATGAATGATCAATCAAAGAATGAGATATATCAAGAGAGCCTGCTAAAACACAAAAGAGATAGTTTTGATTGTTCTGGAAAATACAATACATCATTTTTGGTGTTCCCCCTCCAGTTACATATACAACTCCATCAACAGGGCTGTTATTATGAACAATGTTAGCTGATGATATTGATATTGTTCCTGTGGATAAATATAAGAGAATACAAATATTGCCAGATGCATTATTGTTTGAGAAAGTACAGTGAGAACATGTGAAAGAAGTTGGAAGATAGACCCCAATCCCAGAACCCTGAATAACACTATTCATTGAACTATTTGTGTTTTCAACGCCAGTATTTCCGGTTTCTAAGCGAAAAGCATAATTTCCAGTCGTAATATGAGAACAATAAGAGACTGAAAGGTACTCCACTTGATTTGCCTGAGTAATTTTAAAATAAGCAAAATGACAAGAAGAAGGGTTTCCGCATGAGCACTTATTGGCACATATCATTTTTAGATGGGAATTTGTTGACTGGAAAAAAATAGCTCCTCCTCTCAGAACAGAAGCACAGTTATAGAACATTGAGCTATTAATTTTCATTGTGTAGGATGCCCCTTTTACATAAATAACTCCACCGTCAAGAGAGTAGACTGAAGACCTAACGAAGTAACAGTCTTCAATATTGATATTTTTGTTGTAATAAGACCTTCCCTGATCAATATTTTGGCTTTCACATCCATAAATAGCGCCCCAAATAATATCTCTATTTAAAAAAGGTTCAATTTGGGGAATATTATTTCTTCTATTAATAATAGATATGATGTGTTTCTGCTGATTTGATTTAGCCAAATATCTAAGCTTGGCTAAAAAGAATATGGTAATAAATATCTTGCTCATTTGAAGAAGATTGGACAGAAATATTTCAATGTTGGTTGTTTTGTTGTAATAAGTGTAAGATTCTGGTTTGTTTTCCGAGAATAATACTGAATATTCGTTGGGAATTGAAAATTGTCTAGTATCATATCTATTGAACCAAGAAATCAAAGTTTTCCTGAAGATTTTGCACATTTCCATACATTTCCATAAAACCATATCCAATCCGAAGAAAGAAAATATAAAACAATTAATGATTGGGTTATGAGAATTCAAGAAAACAGAATTGATATTTGACCAAATAATATGTGATGATTCATCTTTTGTAACAATATGGGACAAACAAGATCTTTTCCTTCTATAGATGTAGGTTTTTTCCATTGCTTGTGTAAGTCTTGATGGTGGAACATTAGGGAACATTAATAATATTGATTGAATTTGGACCATGTTGGACTTTTTGAGAATAGTCCATAGAAATAATCAATTCCCTCTTTTTAAGAATATTTCAATGAATTAGATTAAACCCGTTTTATATAATTAAGATTATTGGCAATAGTATTGAATGAATATTTGATATTTTCTCAACATTTAACTGAAACAGACTTGTGAAGTAAATAATAATCTCATTCCCAAAACTCAGTAGTGGTCGGAGGTTAGATGGATTTATTTGAAATATTGAATGTTTATTTTGGTAATTGACTAAAATGCAAAAAAATTGAACACTACTCAGTTTTGAGCAAATGAATTTATTGAAGAAGAATTGAAAAAAATTGAATTGACTATTTTCAAATTTTTGATAATACTTTATCGTTACGATTAAATGAGAGCCAATATTGAGTAAATTTGGTAACTTGTCGAGTTTTGGGCAATTTCAGAATAAAATTAAGAGAATTTTTTGTTATCCTGATAACAAATCTCCTAATTTTGTTTTCCAATCTCAGGATTTCTTAATTGGTCACCACATATTTCAGTAATTGTGTCCATTTGAGTTCTTTATATTCATAAAGATTAGATTGTTCTATTATTCTGATACTTTAAATCGTTTTCTTGTCTTTGGTTATGATGAATTGATCAATTATGTTCTCACATATAATTTTGGAATGTTTTTTGTTGATGGTATTGAGCATTCCTACGTTTTAAAATAGGAGAATGGCTTTCGGTCTTTTTAAAAATCACAAAATGAGTTCAAACCCAATTTGACCATTTGGTTTAATATAATAAACGGCCACTACTTTGTTTTGGGAATGAGTTTATTATTTAGAATTGAAGCATTGAAACTTTACACTGTTTTATTTACGAATAATGAAACCAAATTGTTAACTGGATTAACGGTTCATAATAAAAATCCAATATTTCCCAGAAAGAATATATGATTATGGAATCATCTTAAGAGATGGGTATTAACTTGTTTTAAATATTAAATGTTTGAAAAGGAGTCAACTCATTGTTAGATAAAAGAAGAATGAAGTTGTAACTGTATTAATATCAAATTGGCACAAATATGGGGCAGAAAATATACTTAAATCCAATTAACTCATCCTCATCACTTATTGTATTTTACAGATCGATTGATCAAAGTACCTCGGTAGGGCAGCAGATACAACGATAAGCAGTTCAGAAATAGAATTCTATTTGACTTGATTTAACGATAGATTTTCAGGTTTTTTGAGGGCTCATGAGGTCAATCAGATTTTTACAGTATTATGGGATACTTTTCACGTCATTTAGTGAATGCCATGATTATAGCCCTTGGTTCCTTCTCGGTAGGTCAGATTATGGCATATAGCTCTCCTACAAACATACCTATGGGACAAGAGTTTGGACTGAGTTCATCAATGCTCACTTTCTTTAATATTTTAGCCCCTCTTGCTGCTTTTTTTGGTGGTTTTGTATCCAAAGCTACTGTTTCCAGATTTGGTAGAAAAACAAGCACATTTATTTTTGGGGCAATTACTTTTGTGACATGGTTTATTCTTGCTCTAACTCCTAAAAGCATTTATTGGCTTGCATATGTAATAAGAGCAATTCAAGGTGTATGCTTTGGCTCTGTTTTAGGTATTTGTGGAATGTACATTATTGAGATTTCGCCTACTGAATACAGAGGATCATATGGAACTATTCACCAATTTTTCATATGCATTGGAGCTTCATATACATACGCTCTTGGTATTTTCTTCAGCTGGAGGACTTTAACCTTTTTGAGTACTATTTTTACCGGAATTCATTTAGTTTTGATTTGGTATGTTCCAGACAGCCATGTTGTTGAAGACAATAACGAAGATCAAGAACCACTGTTCCAGATGAAGTATCTTAAGCCTAATCTTCACTTACTTGCCTTGAATTTCTTCCAACAGTTTTCTGGTATTAATGCTATCATGACAAACCTTTCAGCCATTTTCATTGAATCAAAAGTCACATTGGCACCTGCTGTGTGCGCACTTTTGGTCAGTCTTTCACAGGTTATCACTTCAGGGATTGCATCCCCAATTGTCGAATCACTTGGAAGAAAGCCTACATGGGTGATTTCTGCAGTTGGACAGTTCCTAAGTCTTTTATTTGAGTGGGCTCATATTACGTGGAATATTCATCCAATTCTCCCATTAATCTGCCTATTTATGGATGTACTTTTCTTCGGGCTTGGATTTGGGCCAATCACTTGGATTGTTGTTCCTGAACTTTATCCTGATTCTGTTCGATCAACAGCATCAACATATGGAGCAGGTCTTAATAATCTTTTAGCTTCAAGTGTTATGTTTATATGGCCAATAATGAAAAACTCAATAGGAATGGGATGGGGATTCTTCATTTTCTCTATCATTTGCCTTTCTGCTGGAGTATACGGCCAGTATTACATGCCAGAAACAAAAGGAGCATCTTTAGGAGAAGTTGATAATGAAGACTCAAATCACTCAAATGATGACAAAGAACAGAAAGTACCAATAGAATTAGATTAAAAACATTTATTTTTATACATTCCAACTGGGCATTTTTCGTTGAGAATGATGAGTAGGCGATTTAATAAGAATGTCTTGTCACCATGAATTGTTTCTTTTGTTAAATTGGAAATTGCATTCATCAGTTCCTCCTTTGTTGCAGCAAATAGTTTGAAGATGCTTATTTTTGTGAGATGAAGAAAGATGCACATTTTGGTATAGTCATCTTTGATGAGGTTTATTGAGCTCCAGAATATCTTTTCTTTCTTTTTATCCCAAACCCGAAATACATTGAGTTTCTTGATAATTCGACAATTTGGGATACAAAGGTCAATGAGGAGTGGCTTCACATTATAGACTCTTAGTTGATTATTTTTGATTTCATATTCTTCAGGAATCAAACAAGATATGGAGAATGGAGTTCGGCATAATGGACATAAGCAAGGACGCATTGTGTTTGAGCACATTTCTGCCCATTTGTGAATGCATGATGAACAAAATAGATGTCCACATGGTAGTTCTTCGGATATAATGGATGGAGAATAACATATCGTACATAAATCATAGTTTTCTGCTGGAAGAATTGATTCATTTGGATTAGCATTCTTTTCAAAAATTATTGGCAATGGAGGAACATAGAACAAATACCTGCATGGTGCTTCAGTTGTGGAGTCAATAACATCACCATTATGAAAACAACTTCCCCCTCCAAGAACAATTTCATCTCCTGAGTTAATTACAGATTTTCGTATCTTTTTTCCATTAATGAATGTACCATTAAGTGATTTGTTATCTTCAATTATCCAAAATTCGCGAATTGAGTTTCTTTTAAAATATAAAGTACAGTGATGCTTGGATATTTCCTTTCCCCTTTCAGTGTCTATTCTAACATCGGATTTTCGCCCAATTTTAGTTTCAGTACTATCTATTGGGATGATAAGTGGTGTTTTTATGCTTTTCGGGATACTACGGCTTAATAGGAATGCGAGAACCATTTCTGTACGTTTAAGTTAAATTTTTTCTGAAAAAGTTTTTAGTTTAAAACTGCCACAAAACCAATCAGGTTGAACATACTGGAGATTTGGAGCATTTTTAGTTCATCACATGATTTAACAATACATGTGGATTGGATAGGAAGAAGCGTTTGGCACTCTGAGTGACTTTCGTAGTTTTCAGGTATTGTTTGACATGGTATTTCTAATCCACCCATTGAAAAAGGTGTATTGCAGAGATATGTAGAATAATGTGTTAAAGAGTGTGTTTCAGTCAATTCATTAGTTGATATACAAGAATCTAATGTTAAAGATCCTATAGCACCTTCTCCATGAACTAAATAACAACTTATGAACCTTTGGGGATTGCCGTTATTAACTGTAATGAATGATCCTAAATTGTTCTGAAATATACAATATTTGAATACTATTTGATTCATGATAAATCCAAAGGCATATAATAAATTCCCTCCAATTTGTCCATTACAAATGAAATTCCATTTGTCAATATCCAACAATATACTGCTGATTGATGCAATCAAATACATACAATTTGTTGAGGAACAATTTGTGGCTGTGCAGAACTTATAGTTCGATGAAGAATACATTTTGAGATAACATATTGCGTAAGAATTAGCCATATTATAAGAGAAATTGATCCCCTCTCCATACTGAAGTCCTTCATCAATTCTCAATGATGATTTAGCAAATGATAATCTCCCACAATATGCAATTGAAAGGATTTTCATGGTGATTTGTTTGTTATTTGATGTAACAATGTTTATTGCTGATCCATCTTTTGATGCTGTACCAATTGTACATTCAGAACAGCAAACTCTTTCAAAATTACAAGAAAACTGATTATTTGTGGTAGACATTATTGAAATTGCCCCTCCATCATTGATTGAATGACATTTATAAAAAGAACAATCCATTATTCGATGTTCAGAGTTTAAAATTGTTTGAATGTAAATGGCTCCACCATTTGTCGAATTACAAAAACCAAAATAACAATTCTCAATAATGTAAGTATTAGCTGAAAGCTCATTGATATAGATCGCTCCACCATAATTATTTGATATAGACTTCTCAAACCAATCATTAAAAAAAGTTATAGGATTTTTTGATGAGGAGTAAATTGAACCTCCTTGCGATGTAGAAGAACTATTTTTAAAGATTGTATTGTTGATATAATGGTTAATTATTGGATCAACAAGATATATTGATCCTCCTTGAGAACTTCTCATTGAATCAAAACTACTCCCATTAATAATTGGGTTTAAATAATTCATATATTGAATTCTAGTTTGGGGATCTTGAAAATCTTCAGTAAGGGTAAGATTAATCTCTGAGTAATTCCCATCGGTTGTAGTCACCAAAACACCCCTCAATTGTAATGCTCCCCAAATCAAATTGGTGATAAGAGCCACCTTGGTTAAGAACAACATAAAAAATAAATAATGTATCAAATTTTGTTATAATAAAAAGGGTTTTTATATTGTGTAAGATGACGTTTCTAGCTATTCAAAAAACATAAAAAACGGAGGAAATGGAATGTTTTATAGCTTTAAAGAAGGAGCTGATTCTTCTTGTAAGAAAAGTGCATTGCATATACTACAATTACAAAACCTACGACAATGACGCAAGTTGTAATGATAAGTGGTTCTGCCCATGATGGTGTCTTTGTCGGGGTTGTCCATCCTGCTGGACATTGATCAAAGAATGGTCCATTTTTAGAGCCAGGCATGCAGGTTTGTGATTGAATACACCATCCACAATACTTACCCTTATGACAATCATCTTCATTCTTGTTAACAATGCAGCTATCGAAGTCTAAGGATCTGAATTCAAGCCATGAAAAATTCCAGTCTTCACGAAGTCCATCGAAAGCAATTGTCTTAAACTCTTCAGTGTTAAACCTCCAAATTGGATTTCCATTATCATGTGATGGTGATGCAATAGCATGGAAATTCATTTTTGTGACAGCCTCGGTCAACTTCATAGCTTTGCTATCAAGACCTCCAAATGCCTTACGAACACCATATGGGTCTCCAGAGCGTCTTAAATCGTATCTAGACATAATTTGTTGTGATGAATCACCATTTGAGTAAGGATCCCTCTTCCAATTATTGTAGCGCATGAATTCTTTGAAATCTTCGAAATCATTAAGCCTTGGTGCTTCTCTTTCAATAATCATATACCTTGCGCTTGTTTCATATGTATAAAAGTTGCCGATTGCTCCAGCTTTGCTGACCTTATCTGGATATCCTGCAATCTTATAAAGTTCTGGGAAATGTGGCTTATTGATAGATGGGAAATACTTTTGACTTACAAACTTTTGAGTTATATCTGCATTCTTCCAATAAACTCCTGGATATTGTTCAATTACCCAAACAAGATCCTTCTCTGGTTTCTGATATTGAACAAACTTGTTAGAATCTACAATAAGGTATTGATTATTATAAGTACCAGAATTATGCTTGATGAAAGTTTCTGTCCATTCTTTTCCATTATCGGATATCCACATAGCTAAAATTGCTCTGAACCATGTATAAATGCTTTGTGGTTTCACATAATCATAAAGGCTTTGATTAAGAACAGTCATTGTTGTTTCAATAACTAAGAGGCCGTTATCAGCGATATAAAAGTCATCATATGATGATAACTTACCAATTCTAGTTGACATTGTGATTCTCTTAGCTTTGAATCCTTTGGCTGGAAGAGAATACTCCTTAAGGGCACCATGAAGATCGCGATAATCACTCCAAGCATCATGAGCAATATATATATCGGAATAATCATCAGTAATCTTGAGTAAACCGGTACAGTGATCACCAAGAGTTTCTGGATCACCATCTGGTAAATCTTCAATAGCATTCATTGTTGGCCCTGAAGGTCCCTTAGATATTCTTTCTAAAGCGTGAGAAGTGTCTCCCAAATCACCTTGTGATTGAAGAACCCAATGATCTAAAACACTCATTCTCATTTCATCTCCCTGACCTTGATTGTATCCTTCTGTAAGACCCATAAATTGAGCAAAAACCAAACCTGCAGCACTCCAATATGATGATTCAGGATAAGCATCAACAGAAAGCTTCATAAATCTTAAATTGGACGACAAGAAGTTATACCACTTAGGTGGATAACGCTCATTGTCATCTTTGGCTTTCCTTGGAAAGCCTTTCATATCACAAATCAACATAAAGTGGTTATAAATGTCTTTCTTTGAAATATATCCTTCAACACCACCAGCACACCTCATCATATTTGTTGAATCGGATTTTTCGTTACCAATAACATGCAACCTGTACCAACCAGTCTCGTTAATTCCATCATCATAAACTGCGTAAGCATCCGCGTCTGCAAGAATGGCATTTTCCTTAAAAACAAGCTTGTCAGTGTTCTTGTCAACATAACAACTAACATTTAATATTTTACTCGCTGATAATCCAAACAGAAAAGCGGCCAACATTAATGTTCAATTTACATTTTCAGAAAATTCAACCGATACATTCAATTTGCGGAACTTGAACGATAAAATAATGATGGGCAGCTAAGGATTCAGAAAGAACCTGATGAAGAGGTGGATTTGGATCGGGAGTGTTTTCAGCCTTATAGAAGATTACGCATCATTGGATAGTATATAATAGTAATATGAAGGAGTAAACACCAAAATACTCAAGAAGATATGAAACAAATGGCGTTATGAATGTGTTCATTAATTGGAAATTAAATCGGCTCGATGGGATAACAGTTTCCGACATAATAATATGTTTTTTTCTGAAGGTCTTTTGGAATGCTCTTATGGTTTACCATAAAAAGACAATGAATTCGTGTTGTATTTTCTATTTTTGGAAATCATGAATTGGGGATAAATGCATTTAATGGATATAAGTGATGATTGGGTGATCGTATTCTTCAGAATGTTTCCCCTAAAACGATTATTTTTTACCTTAACTTAGAGGAAGTTTTTAATTGGTGTGGGCTCTAACATATGTAGAACTTTCTCCAGCATGTTCGAGCTCCAAAGACTAGACTGGTGTCAAGTAATTGTGTTCAATGTGAGAATTTACCAAGAAATGTGGTAGTGTTGGTGTTATTCACATCATAGTGTAGTAGAATATCTTGTGAATCAAGGAGTAAATATTAATGCAAAAAGCAAAGATGGAAAAACTCCATTGAAATTAGCTAACAATATCGGCGAATTGGATCTTGTTGAATTCATCAAGAATAAAGGAGGACAATAAATAGAAGAGGATTTGAAACAAGATAGATAATGATGTGAATGGGCTTGGCCTCCAATTCTAGATGATGAGGCTCCAAATTAATATTGATTAATACATATTGGTCCATGGACACAAATCTCCTCAATTGCAATACAAATAAATACAACGAATGAACAAAATTGTAATTATTGGTGACGAAGGAATTGGGAAAACATCATTAATCATGGGGTTTTCTAATAGTAAATCAAAAGAAATCCCTATTGTGGCCCCAAATTTCAATTATGAAGAAAATGTTGAAGGAACTAGTATCCAATTCACAATTTGGGACTCTGGTTCTTCTGATGAGTACAAAGATTTTCGAATAAGATCATATAATGATGCAACATGGTTTTGCCTTTGTTTTTCTCTTGATTCACCAAAGTCAATTCAGCATATTCATAATGTTTGGTTTCCTGAAATATCACAGATTGTGAAAGATGGAAATATTATTTTTATTGGTCTTAAAAAGGACAAAAAGGTCGTAACAGAAAGAGAAATATTTAATATGCGGAATTCAATAACACATAGGCTCTATTTTGAGTGTTCAACTGTTTCGGGTGATGGTATTAATGAAATACTACCCACAATAGCTAGGGCTATAAATGATCCATCTAAATATGTAGTATGCGGCAATGAGCAGCCGCCTCTCCGGGTTCCAAAAGGGTTTCAATCATCATCATGTGAGATTCTTTAGCGACATGTGAATAAAAAGAAAATGGAGGAGAAAAAGTTTTTTAGTGATGAAGATATTATAATACCAAATCATCGGATCCCACTACCAAAAGGGCGGCTTGAGTCATATCCGATGGATCTTAATGAGTTTAAGAATATAATTATGAAGTTTAATGAAAGGGGAAATTCTCAGTTTAATAGAATTGAGCAACTATTGCCTAATGCTGCAGGACAATTTGGATCTCAAATTTTTTTGGCATTTCGCAGATTGGACAATGGTTTTTGTTTTGCTGAGATGTATACTTTCTCAGTAGATTATCCACGCGCTTATTATATACTATACTATGATGGTTGTACTTTGAAACCATATTACCCAGTGAGGGGGAATGCTATAAACCGAATTACCAAAGAGCCTATCAAGGGGAATCCTTCAGATGCGGCCTGGCTTTGGGAAGAGATGAACTGGGGAAAACCACGTCCTAGAGGACCAGTGAAGATTGACAAATCTGATTATGACAGAATTATGCTTTCTTTCGAGCTGATGTACGAAGAAATACAAAGTCAAGTGATTATGAAGACTAAAGAAGAGATTGAATCAAAAAAGAAAGCCGAAAACAAAGAATAAACAGGGATTTTTCTTTTAATACAAAACTGAGCGAACTCGTCGAATGTGATATAGTCTTTTGAGAGAGAAACTCGGTCGAATTCGTCAATAAAGTCATCACAGAATTTTAATGGAACAGAATCGCCAGAAGTGGTAATGAATCTTTCTATATCTATGGCATCAATGGTTTTTTTGCCAATTCCAGCAATCATCTGAAAGAAATACTTGTATTTTTTCATTGGACTCGAGAAGATCTCATCTCTCACATTACCAGCTTCGTATATGAAATCTTTTAAAGTTATACTTCCTTCATCATTAAAAATATTGTCGGATGGAAGACGAAATATCGAAAAAATATGTTTGGCAATCATCGGTGGTATTTTCCCATCCGTATCCTCATCAAATTCCCGAAAAACAATCGCCATATCAACCATCCATTCTTCTTTGAGCTTTGAAAGCTCTTTGTCATAACTAAACAGTTCAATAAGTACCTTCGCCATAAAAAAATTGTTATTTTTTAAGATTTAACATAGATATTGACTTAACTGGCTTTTGTTTGCTGTTCTTTTGATGAGCAGCAGCTCGTTCTGTTGATTTAGCGTGAGGCCGCTTCACCCCACCGATTGGGAAAATGAAGGTTTTTTGTAACTTGGATTTATCTATTGCAATATCCACACCTTCATTCGGATCAGGGTCACACACAATGCTCACAAGACTCACAGACTCAGACTTATGTAGACCACCTTTGTATATCTGTATGCCTTCCATTCCTTCTGTGTATCTTTTAAATTCGCAAAGTGCAAGATCTGTTTGCCAAATAATCGGTATAGTTGTGTCGAAATTATTGATTGTCTTTAAAACCTCGGAAAATGTTCTGGAAAAGTTATTATTCATTTTAATGGGTAAATCATGGGTAATTTACTAGTTCGAAATGTCTTCTGCAGCGTATAACCAGGAAGAAATCCACATGCAGTTATTTGAAGCTGTTGAAAAAGGAGATTTAAACACGTTAAAGACATTACTGGAGCCTCCATTGAGTGTTGATGTTATTGTATTTTTGTTTTCTAATTTAAGCTTAAAGATGTTTATGTTTTAGATGGACGGTGCACGAGAAAACCCACATTGCTTATTATTGCATCAGCTTTCTCTCAACTTCACATACTTCAATTTCTCCTTTCAAAAGGTGCAAATCCAAATATTTGTGATAAGGTTTCTTTGTTTTTTTTCGTGTTATGTTTTAAGTTTTCAAGTTAAGTTTGCTTTAATAGATATCCATTACATTTTGCAGCGATGAAAGGTGATATTGATATTATGCGGGCGCTTCTTCAAGCAAAAGCTGAAGTTAACAAACAGGATTGGGATGTTCTCCATATCATGTTAATGTGAATTTTTCTTTATTTGTGCCCCTCTGCATTTTTGTGCAAGTAACGGTTTTATTGCGGGTGCCAAAGCGCTTCTTGATGAAGGTGCAGCAATTAACATTCAAACAAGAATGAAAGAAACTCCATTAATAGTGGCTATAGAGTATAAGCAAATAGAAATGATACGGTTTTTGATCAGCTCAAGAGCAGATGTTCAAAAACCTGCTCTTCAGCACCGAACTCCGTTGTTTTTTGTGAGTGATGGAGAGTCAACACAATTACTTATCAAAGCAGGCGCCCAAGTCAATTACAAAGATGACCAAGATGTATTTTTATTGCGTATTATACTCCACTCCATAGAGCAGCATCTGAGGGATATGTTGAAGTTGCCAGAGTATTGATTGAAAATGGAGCTGATGTCAATTCAACAGATAAGCAAAAAGTATTTTCTATATGCATCAAACACCATTGCATGTTTCTGCATCAAATGGCCAAGTTGAAATGTGTAGATTATTATTACAAAATGGAGCGGAAGTAAAGGCATTAGATATTGCTCGGAGAAGTCCTGAAATGTTAGCAAGAAGGAATGATCATTTCGATGTAACATCAGTTATATCCTCATTCACAGAAGCTGCAGAAGATGACGATGCGCCTCCAATTGGTTTCAAAGCATTCACAGGAATCAAACACTTGTCTTCTCCACCACCTGGCATGCAATCAGAAATCAAGCCTGAGGATCTGAAGTTCAATTTTGGTGATGATTAGTAAATACGAGTTAAAAGTGTCAATATAATGATAACAAATAAGTGTGTTTTACTGTTTAAATCGATTCTAGATTCGAATCTCCCAAGTGATACATCAATTAAAATGATGAAATTAGCGTCTGAAATGATAGATTCGAGTATATTTGAAAATGATTGTTTAAGTTTTTTTGCAGGAATTTTGCATGAGTTTTATTCTATATCCAAGTTTGAAGTGAGATCCTGCATTCTTAGTATATGTATGATTTTGGAGGCAAAATCTACAGAATATATTACAGAGCGGTGTTTTTTTGATTTATTGATTGTTTCTTCACTTAATCGCTTTTCAGCAGATGAAATTGATAAAATTGGAATTGAGAAAAACACATCATTTGCTTATATTAGCCTAATTTTGGATACATGGGAGAGTTTACCTGATTCAATTCTCCGTTCCATAGTTTCTCTTTACCAATCAAATAAACAAAAATATAGAGAGGTCATAGTTGCAATTTTAAGCAAATGCATTGTCTTAGATGACGAAAGAGTATTTTTCCCAGAAGTATATAGCATTATTTTTGAGTTTCTTGTAGAAACTAACAGATTAGCTATATCTTCATTAGTTGTATATTCTATTGAGAATGGAAATTATCTCACAAACAATAAGAGCAATTTTTACACACTCCTCTCCCCATTTTTGCAAGCTAAAACAATTGATCCTTCATCAACAATAAATGGCGCAATCAGTTTCATTTTGAGATCTTGGCCTGGTTTTATATATGTTGGCATTGAATCAGGTCTTCTTTCCGCTCTTGTATATATCATGCCACACCAACCAGATATGGTTGTTGGTATTTTCAAAGACATAATCAGAATTGACTGCGACCCACAATCTATCATTGTTCCCTTTGTACTTTATGCATTTGATTCCATTCAGAAATTAGGGATTTTTGATCACTTGAAAGTATTAGCTACTCAAAAGGCATCAATATCAAATTTTTTGTCAATGCTTATTCCATTGAGCCAGGATCCAGTTTATCTATTTCAACCAAAAATGTTTTCCCAGATACCAAATAGTTCATATGATTTTCTTGTTCAACAATATCAACAGAATATTGCTTCCACAAATCCTATTACATCAATAAACGATGTAAACCTTCAGAGTGATGCTAGTATATGGGATTGGCCGTCAATTCATCTCCTTCTATCAATAGTATTGCCACACTCTGAGTCAGAAGCTCAAAGTTCTGGAGCAAAGATTATTTATAATCGCTTATTTGAGTTTTATAGTGGACCATTTTTGGGTTTGGGAAATGGGAAATTCGGTCAAATGCAAGGTCCAATTATTGCTCTAATTAATTTATTAAGATCAAGACCATGGGGGATATCGATAATCGAATCAAATTCTTTATTGAAGTCTGCATTTGTTCAAGTTTTGCAATTGATATGTGGCTCACAATTAATTGAATCTGAATCCCCTGTTTGGGTGTTGTTTCGCGGTTTAGTCATACTTATGGTCCATTTAGATGGAATAGCTTTGTTATCTCGATGGGGACTTTTTTCTATCATATCTAGTTTAGGAGATAGATGCACAAACGCTGAGAATTCCAAACAAATACTTCAGCTTCTTGACATAGGTCCCGATCCCGAACTTTCTGTTTCAGTGTTTGCCAGCTTTTTATCATCAAATGACAACCATATTCACTTGATTGCACTCTCTGAGCTAAAAAGAAAAAGAATATTAATGCCTAATTTTCAAATGAACGGTTTTAGGGCTATTTTGATACCACACATTAAAACAGCGTACTCAAAGAGTTTAACAGTTCGACTATCCCATTCTTTGGTTCTTTTTCACGAGATTATCAATTCAGACAACATGTGCTTGGAATTTGCTTTTGGCGATAGTGTTCTACATGAAATTATTAATCAGTGTTCTCATGGTATTTATTCATTGTTTTTAAGAATCAAAGAATCGGCTTTTTTTGATCGAACAATCCAAGAAATTAGATGGTGGATGGAAAGGGGTAACATTCAATACCTAGAAATATATGACTCAGCAATGTCGATGAGTTTTGATAACCCAATGAGCATCCCTCCAAACAAATACCCAGAAATTATTTCTGGAAAGAATGCAGCCAAAATTCCACCTCATTTGTTTAGAGAACTGAGTTTTCATGAGAACGGAGCGAAATTATTGATACAGCATATACCGGTTTTAATAGATTCTTCTAAAAATGGGTCAATAAGTCAGAAGAGAGCTTCAATACTTGCTTTAGCACATTTTGCATCCCACCCAGAAACACAACAGATTGTTAAAGAGTATATGATCATAGAATCCATTGTTGATCAAATATCCATTAACAATTCATATGTTTTATTTGGGACTGCAATTCAAGCACTATCAATGTGTTCTAGGACTGCAGAGTTTATTGATCTAATCAATCGAAGTGGACTAAAATTATTCAAGTGTGGAGATTTTTCTGCCATAATTCCTTCAGCTCAAATGAGTATAAATGTACCAAACAAATCAAATATCAAGGATGATTTCTTAGAACTTGAACCTTCCAAAATCCATAGCCTTTTAGTACAGCTATCCAATCCTCTTCATACCAAAGAAATGAAATCTCAATTATCTGAATTATTGAAATTTCAGGAATCCTTATTTTCTGATCCAGATACCGCCTTAATCGTTTATGAGGTTCTTTCCAATTATTCATATTCTTCAGAGAATAGACAATATTTATTGTCACTTGTTGAAGACACCCCATTGGTACAAAGTTGGTCATATAGTGTTGATGAAGAGTCTTATGCTATTGAAGGTTCGAAATTAGATTGGATTTATTCGAATGGTGTTGAATGTGATTTTTGTTCTTTACAGCTTCCTACTCTTCCTTTTGATGAATTAATGTCAAAGTTGAAGCTGCAAAAATCTCCAGAAGTATTTTTATCAGATCGTGAATTTTTCAATGTTTTTCAAATGGACAAAAAGGAGTTCTATTCATTAACAAGGGAAAAAATCGAGTTTTTAAGAATGGAACGGATATACTCGAAATATCAAAACTAATAAAATTGTATTTTAATCAAAATATATTCTATAAATCTTCTCTTTTTCCATCAAAAATTCGGAAAATAGAAAAAATAATGTTCAGTAGTCTGATTATTAATGAAGCTACTACCCTAATAAAGACAATTATATACTTCTTGATACCCTTGATCTGCCTTTTTGAATTCTTAGGGATCTCGTTACAAATCTTGTGCATACTATCAGCTATTTCTTTGATTTCCAAACAATCAGATTCTTTATACTCTGCATTTGGTCTTAATAAATCAACCTTTTGCACAATAAGTTCGAGCAATTTCTTTAGAGATTTGATATTTTCATCTTGATTTTTGGCTCTTTTTGAGTTTTGAATAACTTCTTTAGTACGAGCAATTACTTCTTTTGCAATTTCCATAGTCGAACTATATAATTGATCCTTTTGGAGGATTAAATAATACCCCTTCAGTATCTTAAGCATTTCTGCAATCTCTTCATCTTTGGCATTGTTTTGATTAGACAATAAAAAATCAGAGACTGTTTGATTAAATGATTCAAAATTACTATAGTCATTTTTGATTAGGGATTTAAGTAAATCTTTGTTTTTTTGAAGAGAGATATGTAGATCTTCTAACTCATTAATCAATCTGGATCGATGTTTTCGAGAATTATATGATTGAATAATGATGTCTTGAAAACGAGTTCTTTTTGTTGAGTAATAGTAGGTATAGGTTATGTTTTTACAGCTTTGGCCTAAACATGACTGAACCATGGTTACATTAACAGGGTTTTTCGAAAGAGATACACGGATTTCTCTATCTAATGTTATTCCATCAAAACTGAATTCAAATCTTGTGTGAAGAAACCTAGTTGAGTTGCTATTAAATAGATACTCTAACGATATATTGTGATTTTTTGAAGGAATATGAACTTGGGATACACATGTTAAACTCAAATCACATAATTGTTCTACTGAATCTCCGGTTTTCAAAACCAAAGGATAGTTTGAATCAACTTTAAAGAATTTTATTTTCTGTGAGAACTCGCTCTTCTGTGAGTAGGCAGCTCCAATTGTCAGAAATTCATCGGAATTAAATGATTTATATACCTTTGTATTATTCATGAATTGAGAAATCGCCCTTTGTATAATGGGAATCCTACTGGAGCCACCAAGTAATTCAATCCGACTAAAGCTTATGGGACTCATATTTTTGATTAAGAGCAATATCTTTTCAATATCTTGGCTAATTAATTGGTCAAATTCATTTCTGGTAATATTGATAACGAAATCTTTTCCATTAATATTTTCAATAAGAACTTCTGTTTCATTAATAAGAGTCAACTGCTTTTTCGCCTTTTCGGAAGCAACAAAAAGCCTTCTCTGCTCATTATAGCTTATATTATCCAAAGATAGTTTTTCAATGATATAGTTAGACAATTTTGATGTAAAAAAGGATCCGCCAATAGAGTAATCTATCTCATATGATAAATGCTTTGAAATAATGTATTGGAAATGAGTACTAAATGAAATCGTGAATACTTTTGTTGATGTTGCACCGATATCAATAAACAATACCGAATAATCTTTTGAAGTAAAAAGATCAGCCTTTTCGTGAATAAAATGATAAGCAGCTGCATCAACATCTGTTAGCAGTGAGACATTTGGAAGCCCAGCAGACACTGCAGAATCAATAAGAAAATCTCTCTGTGGTAAAGTATATGAATATGGAATAACAAATTTTGTCGACGTAATATTGGATTCTTGAATTGCGATTATGCTAGAATAGCAGTACAAATATGTGGTAATCATATTGAATAGACCAAATCTATTTGAAGGAGAATGGGTGTGCAATATTCTTGACATATGAATTGTTTCGTTTTCAGATAAATCTATATAAATTGGAATATGAGTTATCCCAGATCTCGGTTTTGATTCAATGATTGATAATGCAGATTCTCCAATTATTGGATTAAGCATTTTAATTTCTTCATCAGTGATTTCATCAGCGATATCATATAGGAATCCTATATCAGAGCGAAACGCAATTGCGGAATGAGTAATTCTTTGACTATGCAGATTCTGAAAGACATAGTAGTGACCATTTTCTTCTAATTTAGCAGATTTAGTATAATATGAGCCAAAATCAATCGAAATCTCCTTACTAAGAGCGAAAAACACTAAAACAGCAAACATTAAAATGACTCCAAAAATGGGTACAATGGACGTATTTCTTATTCTTGGGCTTACTTTTCTCTCTTTTTTATTTCATCTTTGGTCAATACAACATCCACAAAATGTGATTTTCGATGAAGTGTATTTTGGTGGATTTACCAATTCTTATATTCATAAAGAGTTTTATTACGATATCCATCCTCCTTTGGGGAAGATTATTATGTATTTAGTTGCCTATATATCGGAATATCCCGGGCATATTTCTTTTGAAGGTGATTATGGCAAGCCATATCTGGATGAATGGTATGTTACTCTTCGAATAACTCCAGCATTTTTTTCTTCATTATGTACACCACTAATTTACCTAGTTGTAAGGTTTTCTGGGTTTTCTCTATATGCTTCATTGGCTGCATCAGGTTTAGTATGTTTTGAGACTTCAATGCTTACCGAACACAGATTCATACTTAGTGATGGAATGCTTCATTTTTTTAGCGCCCTTCATCTATGCATATTATCATATGGCATGTCACTTGATAGAGATGATTTCTACTTTAAGTTTTTCATGATTTTGTCTGGAATCACTCTAGGAGCTGCTTCAAGTTGTAAAAATACTGCTTGGGGGCTAATCCCACTAACTGCTATTGTTCATGCTTTTGACTTATACCAGCACTTCAAATCATTTTCATATGACTATATCTATGAGCTTATTATTAGGGGATTAATGTTCGGAATTCCGACAATTTCTGTATACATATTTTCATTTTGTGCTCATTTTGCCCTTCTTCCTTATATTGGACCAGCAAGAAACTATTTGAATGATGATATGAAATCGCAGTTCATATTCGTTGAAGAAAAGAACCTTTCCCTATGGGGAAAACGAGTGCACGGAAAAGGCTTAGTTTATAGATCGATAGCGCTGACAATTAGAATGCATAAAGGTAATATGGGAATAACACAGTGGCATCCCTATCAAAGTAGGCCTATCGGATGGCCTTTGTTAACAGATATATATGTAGGATTCTGGAAATTGGACAAAATGCAAATTATATGTATTGGTAATGCTTTTAGTTACTACCTTGGTTTTTTAGGTATTATTGGTATTCCATTTGGATTTAGGAAATCTAATTGGTATAAATCCATATTATTTACAATTGGATGGTGCTTTTCATACTTCCCATTTTTCTTAATTCCAAGAACAATGTATCTGTATCATTATCATATTCCACTCATGATAGCCTGCTGTTCATATGGTGTATTCATTGATTTATTTATGCCGGATTACTTAAAAGGATTCTCTTCATCTATGGCTTGTTTCTTAGCTTTTGTTGGATTCATTCTATGGTCCTCTTTTTGTTTTGGTGGGGTCTCATGGGATCAAAGTGTAATATTTTGGAATGACAATTGGAAAAACGGCGATTCTTATCACCGAATGTTACAAAGAGGAGGAGCTCCCGAAACCCACAAGGGGCAGGGTGTGCAAATTGTTGAATAAATATATTTTTGTGTTGATGTTGACTTCTGAAGCTAGTAAAGTTAATGGATTATTTGGTGTTATGAGACAACCTTTGCAATATCATAGCAAAGCAGAGAATATAACATCAGCAGAGGCGGAACAATGCCTTCTAAATTTGAACGATCAGAATAATATCTATAAAGCTATGGATTACTACTCTAATTATAGCTTTAACGTGGATATATCATACTTAGAGCCGCTTTTAGGCCTTGTTTTTTCGCTTGAACTATCAAAAAATCCAAATTCTCTGGAATTAATACAATTATTTGAATTGAGCTTTTCGAACAATAATTTGCTTTTACATATAGAAGAAAATGGATATTTCGATTATATTATATCAAATCTTGATGATTTGTGTGCTGTTGCATTATTCTCTATCATGATTCAGCATTCAGAAAGGTTTAGAGCAATGATATTTGAAAAAGGAATCATTAGAATACTTGAAGAACAATTATCAGATAAGGATTTATTCATTATATCTGTTGTTGCGTTTTGTTGCTTATCAATATGCTATGAGAAGTATCATGTTGTATTTGGAACTTATAAAAAACTTGTAGATATTATGATGACATTCTCAGATGAAAGTGTAACGATTTGCCTTCTTGAGAATTTGCATGCTTTTTGTAGTTACTCTGAAGAATTTTCTTTGTATGTGCTTAATCACCACCAGTTTGTCGAATTTTTGGATTCTATATCTGAAAAATCTTGTATGCAATTTTGCAGATTCATTACCATATGCTTTTCACGGGATTATAATTATCGAAAAACCACAAAGTTCGAAGGTGAAGAGTGTACTCAAGATAATTTTGTTGCAGATTTTGTATATTCGGGAATACGGAATGATACTTTTCAAGCACTGTTAAAGAAAATTATAGAATTATTATTATTAGGTCTAAATGAAGAAACATCCGAGTATTCAATGTTAACACTATCAACTATATGCATCAAGAGTGAAGTATTTATAATTTCATACGAAAACCATTTATTCGAGTATTTATTTAAATTGTTTGAAGGTGATAGCTCATTTAGGCTTAAAAGCGTTGCTTTAAAGTGTCTTTGCAGCATTTTCATGCTTGCCAGTGAGGAAGAGGCTCTCTATCTCATCCAATCAGGCTTGTTCATCGTTATTGGAGACGTTTTTGAGCTGATGTTAATGAGTAATGGGATTTCTATAGTAGATACATTAACTTCATGCATGAGATTGCATGAAACAACACAAAACCCTACATTCTTCAAGGCAGTATTCGAAAACAATTCTATTGTTGAAATGCTAAACTATTTGGAAAGTGCCAATATCAAATTGAATGATGATTATGAAATTCCAATTTCTCTTTTGGTAAAAAACATTCTGTGTCGAGAAGAGTACTAGTTTCCCCTGGACTTTGTTGTTTGTTGTGTAATCGGATGCTTGATAAATACAACCATGGCTTCACTAATTTTAATCGAGATAATCTCTTCAGTATTTAGTAAAGATAGAATAGATATTGCATCATTATTACTATCCACACCAAAAGCAACCCTGAAAAGAGAAAGATTAATAAATGGTTTGATGTTACCCGCTTCTTCATGAATTCTAAACACGATTTTGATAAGAGTGAGATATATAAAGCACTTGGCTTTCATCACCGCGTTCCATACACCAAGTTGAACAAGATCAAAATAGTTTTCATTCACATAATTACTAAACATATCAGCATCCCCATTCTCTATTGAGCTAATAAGCTGATCATAATAGAAAATATGATACTTTTCTCGGAGTTCTTTAGAAGGAATAATACCAAGGGCTAGTTGTACAGGAATAAACAAAACCAACACATTCCTCCTATCTTTTGAATGATACAAAGGAATCTTTTTCAAACTCTCAGCAAAATATGTTGCTGCTTCAGCAAATCTGGAAAAAACTAAGCATACCCTACCTGATAAAAAGTTATATTGTGCCCAGTCACTATTTGTGAAAGCATTCATGTTCTCACATCTTTCAATCTTTGCTAAAGAATTTGATGATATATTCTGCGCTTCTTTAAAAAGACGATTTCGGATAAAAAGGATCATTAGTTCATTCACAACTGCTAAAAAGGGAGAATTATCACTAATTGTCCTAATACTCTGAAGAATATTTCTTAATTCATTACAACATATCTGATAATCAGATACAATACTAAAATATCGCAGAGATTGCAGTACTTCTCTAATTAATTGAGAATAATATTCTTTGTCGAATTCTGTTGAATTCTTCAATATCATGTATATTGCACTTCGATAAACATTTAATTGCTCATCCAGACTATCACATTTCACAATTGATAACACTGTTTGGAGAATTTGCCGATAACTGTTTTTTTTGATTCTACTGGTTTTGGACAAAAAGGTACTATATTCATCTCTATTTTCATTTATATATTCAACATTAAATAATTTTCGAACAGAACTCGGATTCTGAGAATCAAGATCAAAGAAAAGCCTAGTACTCGGGTCACTCATTTGAATTAGGCCGATCAAAACGACTTCAAACAATGGAGCAAAAAGATAAAATAATATTTAGCTAGAATTGACTCTAAAAGACATAGGGGGGGCCTTAAAAATAGACATATTAGGTTTTGGAATTTCTTCTGTTTTAAGAACTGGCTTGAATTCTGTGATAGAAAATGAATCCATGACTCTTTCATACTGTATAGATACAAGAGGAAACAATGATTCTGCTGCTGTTTCTACCGAGTATGGCTCGTAATTTGCTTGAATTCCATCATTTAATCCTTTTGCATTCATAGTCTTTTCTGAAGCAATCAGTCTTGGGCTCTCATTCAGGAATTTAGCAATTTCAGAGTTTGTTGGAAACATGAAACAAATCCAATTCTTGACAAAAGCAACACCAACTAGCAAAGAAATGTTTTCAGCATTCTCTGCGGTGACATCTTTCCAACCATCTCTGAGTAATGATGGAATAAAACGATTCTTTGGAAAAGTAATCTGTGATTGCAAAATAGTGAAGTTAAATGCAATAAAAGTGCGAAAATTAATAACCCCCATCGCTTTTAATATCGGAATAGGGTTAGGAACTGAATCGTTAACAAATTTCAACAAAAAGCGAATATCTTCAGTGAGGGTCGTCTGATCCCTATTTTGCTTTTGTCTTTGTCTCAAACTATTAAAATGGTTACGCAAAATTGTGCAAAACTTTTCATTCGAATCAGCTGTTTCCATAATATATTTTATAAAATAGCATTTATCATGGAACATTCGACTAAAGGTTAGAATCCATCTATTTATCAAAGCAATCCGATTATCAGATTATGTTGTTAAATTTCTCACTTTATAAGATTCAAATAAAGTCACTTGGAAGTTCCCCTATGTTTTCGCATAGGTTCTATAATGTAACATGCATCAAATCATCATTTAATCGCTTTTTTTCCAATGTATTTTTTAATAATAAAATTCTGAATGTTGAAAGCAGTGATTTTAATCAAATAATTGGTTCTGCAATATTATCTATAGGCAGTTGCGGGGAGATTCAAGGTGATTTTGATACAAGGAAGAAGCTTAGTGATCGAGAATGCTATGTTATTACCAAATCAAGGTTTTCAAAGTGTTCTCTGCTCTCTAATGATGCTGTTGGAGGAGGAGCAATTAGGATTGCTGGAATATGTAATCTTTTGTATATATATTATACCTCTTTTTTTGAATGTTGTGCCACATCAAGAGCATTTCATGAAGGTGGGGCGGTCTACTTTTGTGGTATGTTTTTTGATATCCATTCATGCTATGCAGAAAAATGTAATTCGGCGTGGTATGGACAATTTATCTCAGCTAAACCAGGTAATTCACCACAAACATCTTCAATGCTCAATTGTACTAGTGTTAATTATTGCCCAGAGCAGTCAAATCAAGGGTCTCATTATTGTTGCTATTTAAACAAGCTGATATGCTCAATGAAATTCGTGAATTTTTCAAATAACCATTTAAGTGGGTACGGGGCAGCATTTGCAATAAGCTTTCCTTTTGATATCTCTCTATCATATATCAATGTACTTTCAAATAGTGGAATGAATATAATGACTTTCCAAAAACCACCTACAGGGACAGATATATCCAAGTTTAACGTTATTAACAACACTGCCAAGTCGCCAGGTATTTTCATGGTAAAGGGCCAATGGAAGTTCTATGACTTTGCTCTTATTAATAACATTGGTCCATTGATTGCCCCAGACTGGGATCCTCCAGGTTCTGCCTCTTTCACAAACTGTTCTCTTGATAAAGTATATCAAACTCTCAATCTAGTGGAATTCGTATCATGTCGAATAGAGGTACTCCCAAGAGTTTTTCCAGCTGTCTGTTGAATCGGTTTTACATACGTTTAGGATTATAATGTCTGCAAGAAAATCATCGCAATATCCAGGTTCTCCAATTCGTTCTCCAATAAAAGGAGCAATTCCCATACCAATCTTTGATGATTCTCCTGCCCGTGGATTGGTGCTCAAAGATATAGATGAGCTTGATGAAGGATCTGAGATCCCGACATTACCTCCTTCCGGGGCTATCCCAAGAATTTCCAAAAAGACATTAGTAGCCATTCTAGATGGTTTTTATGACTATTTATTTGAGGATTTGTACATTATTGATTGCCGGTATGATTACGAATATGAAGGGGGACACATTCAAGGAGCTGTTAACATGAACTCTCCAGAGCTTTTGTTCAGTTCATTCTTCGAGCCTCATTTTGAAAATTCAATTGTTGTTTTTCATTGTGAATTTTCTCATAACAGGGGACCCCAAATTGCAGCAATTTTTAGGGCATTTGATCGAGATATGAATAAGGCGGATTATCCCCACCTATTCTATCCTAAAGTGTTCATTCTTGATGGTGGCTATAAGCAATTCTATAGTGAGTTTTCCCAGTATTGCGAAGGTGGGTACACACCAATGTTGGATGAACAATATCGGCTAAGCGGTGATTTAGCAAGAGCAACATCCGAATTTCGCGAGGGAGTTGAAAAATTGTTCCAATCAAAACAAGAAACTTTGGCAAAAAATCAAAAAGAAGAAAAGATGTTCAATAGTCCTTCTATTATGGCACAGTCACCAATTTCTTCAAAGATGTTACAGTTCTTAGCTAGTCCTCTTGTAGAGAAGAAAAATAAATGTTAATGTTTCGAAAATTGACATTTGGCTCTTTTTTTGGATGAAACCAAAGGGTTTTTTAAGGAAGAAACAGATACTTCTGGTTCTTTTATATATTATTCCCTCTTACTTTTTGGTTTCTCTTGTTATGTTCATGATGAAAAACGAATTTTCTATTTCAATGAAGTCCACAGATTATTGCAATTTTTCTCCTAACATAACAACAATTAATGAGGATATTATCCTTAGTTTTCCAAGAAAATTATCCCCCTATGAGGCGGAGCAAGTTATTTCAGCTCTTTCCCTAAATACAAAATGGATGAAAACAGATATTGTGTTTAAACCCGGCACAGCTGAAGTTGTTTCTCAAAATGAGAATATATTTACTATCAGATTTTTTATGCCATTTGTCGCTAATTACTCTGCAACATTGAAATGCGGATCTTCACCTTTCTGGAAAAAGTATTCTATTCAAATTGTAGCAAAAGAATTACTACCAAATGCTTCATATAGTAGGATTCTATGTCATCATGATGAATATATTAAAAGATGGTGTGAAAGCTCCAATATTGCACTATATAATAAGAAAATATATTTCTTCTCGCCAGCTACATTTAGTTTCCCAACTCCTTTCCTTGCACCAGGAGCGAGAGCTCCTCCATTTGATGTCGAAACAGATAGATTTGTTTTCGAGCCAATTGTTCAAAACCAAAATATCTCTGGATTCAATGGGAAGTTGAGAACTGTTCATGAGCCTTCATATATTTATGGAGGATACTATAATTATCAACAGCTTTGGCATACTGTATTTGATTTTATACTTCCTTTCTACATATTTGAAAGATGGTTGCCAATGAAGGACACAAGACAAGAGAGGAGAGTTTATACCAGATCTCAGCCTATTTGGGGGTTTGTATCTCTCCTAAAAATTCTCTCTGAACACAGTATCACAATAATTCCAAAAAGTAATGATAACGTTCTCTTTAAAAAAGTTACTTTGGGTATCGAAAAATTTGAAAAAGATCCAACAATGGATAGAAATACCAATGATTCTATCAACTTCACGTACAATTTCAACCAAACTAGTGCCCCTGATTTCAGGAATGATGTTTTAGACATCCTTCAATATCCAAAAACTAAAATGTGCGATCAGGGTAGACCATTAGTTGTAGTTATTTTGAGGAAAAACGAAAAAAGAGATATGAAAAACATGGATCATATTGTTGAAATTATGAAAGAGACTTGCCCATTTTGTTCTGTTGAATATGTTGCACTCGAAAAGATGTCTTTTGAAATGCAGGTTGCTTTGGTTTCTAAATCATCAGTTTTGGCAGGTCTTCATGGAAGTGGGTTAACGCATGTGATGTGGCTTGCAGCTTCTTCTGCAAACAGATCAACACACTTATTGGAATTCCTTCCTCATGGGTACTGGTGTAGGAATTGGTATGAAACCGCAGCCAATGTATCAAGAGTGAATTACCATCCATTAATAACCAAAACCCCTTTGAAGAATCCAGATTCTTCACTAGAATCATGCTATAACAATAAGCACAAGTGCCCTACAGTTGAATGTCATGACAAACTTCGAGATCAGCCTATGGAAATGGACTTAGAAACATTTAATAAGACATGGCAAGGGGTGGTAGATCAGATTCGGTATACTAAGTGCTCGGAAAAATAAAATGTTTTCATACTTTTGGATATTCTAGACCCAATTCAGCAAATTTTTTCTTTGTGTATTCTATTAAAGATCGAATTGTGCTTCCATTTAAGGATTCAAGATTTATCTCGGCTTCATTACTTGAGAAATCATAGGAAGGGTTAACACTAGATATGATTGACGCCATAGCACGTGCATCATGAATAGATGACAAATTTGATGCTGCAGCCAAAAAACAATTAATTTCATGATCTGGAATCCCTTTGAAAGTCGTCACAGGCTCATCTGTTACTTCGTATGATTCTCTTGATGAGTTCAAATTAAGTGAAGCCATTAATATTGAATTTAACTTCATATCTTCAGGCATTTTACCAAGAGAAAACTGGATTTTGTGTGTTAATTCAGCAAAAAGTTTCGACCATTTTGTAATGCTATAACAAACAAATTTCACAAACTCCTTATCAAATATTCGCAATAATTCATTGGCTAAAATCGCTTTACGAGAAAACCTACCATAGAATGATGAAGCATTATCGCATATCAGTTTCACATCCTTTGTCCACTGCGAAACTGTTTCATATTGCATGGAATTCAATTTTTCCTTAATAATAACGATAGACATAGGCTCGTTAACTTTCTGACGGAATCTTTTCTCTGAATTATTGTTCATTTTTTCAAGTTCCATAAACGAACGAGCACATGGATGCTTCTCTAGCCTCTCCATTAGTTTGTAGGCCTGAATCGCTATCATAGGAGTCATTCTGTTACTCATTTTCTCCCAAAAAACTAGTTAACCGAAAACACAAAAAAGATGAATCAAATTCGAACCAGGAAGAACCTAATTCGGGCATTCTGGTTCTTTATAAGTGCATTTATATCGTTTTCAGTGTTTAGTATGTTTATAAAGCGGGATCAGATTGTCAGTCGGGTTAGTTCCACAATTTTGAAAACATCAAAGGCAGAAAATATCTCTTCTTCGCTTTTCTACACAGAGGAAGGTTTTTTCAATGAGAGTTTATTTCTTGAGGAATCATATGAGTATAATTTTACACACAGACATCGTGATTTTGATATACAAGAAGATTACAATAAAGATGAATTACAAGAAGCCATTGCTGCATTACATTTACCTGTGTGGTCTCGAGGATATATTCCGTGTGAAAACCCTGCTTCAGAGGTCTCATGTAAGCAAATTATCAAAGCATGGGGTGTTATTCGAAAATGGGAGAACTTAATTCTATCTGCAAATGCCAGTCAATTAAAGTATATCACCAGAGAAACCATCGAGTTTGGAACTGGTAATGTTGTTTTTACTGATACATTGGCATTTGGACTTGCATTATATTCAGGAAGGGGGTTTATCGCGGATCCAAGGGATTTAAGCACACAAACATTTTCTCCTGACGATAAAATTAGCCAACCTGTTTCTTCAAGAGGGTATGAGTTTCCAAGAATCGTTCATACATGCTATCAAAAGTTTGCATCACTGAAAAATGCAAATTCAAGAAATTTCCCTGATGATTTTCAATACCAAGAAAAAGATATCGAAAACCTACTTTCTCCTTCGTCTGCAACTAATTATTTAATTCGTCATCTTCATTATCCAGTGTTTTTATATGGAATTCATGGAATTGGCGAGTTTCTTTTTGAATCTTTTGGCAACCACTTTATATATTTTATAAATAATTATCTAACCAGATTCAATGAAACTGCAATTAAACATGCAACACAGTTGTATTCTGATATTCCAAAGGATTATGTAATTATTGGATGCCAATTAAGACATCAGTATGCTAACTCCATGTACCAAAAAGCCCCTGAAAGACAGAAGAATAATTTTCTTAAGTTTGCGAGAGCAGCAATATCTCACTACAACCGAAAAGTTAAGTTTGTTATATGTAGTGATAACAATGATTTTGTTAAATCGATCGAAAACGAACTTGATGATTATATAATATGTAAGAGCAATGAACGGTACAACGCGCCAAAAATACCAGAACACATTGTCGACTTAACCCTGCTAATTGCATCTGACGAAAAACTTTTAACACATAGGTCAACCTACTCAATGACATGTGGCCACAGAATGAATAAAGCATCCTGGTATATTGAAAAAGAGAGTGAGTTGGCTCTTTCTCCAAAATATGGTCAATCATTATTTGCCGATCCAATGTTTCATTCCGATGATATTTGCCTTGGTCAAACAAATATGCATTTACACATCACAAATAATAACAACAAATTGATAGAGAATATATTTGAACAAATCGCCATATAAAAGACATAATGTATTAATGGATCTATTTTAAAAAAAAAGTCAGCAAAATTTGCCAATAAAATGGATATTGCGTTTATTGGTGATTGTTCTTCAGGCAAATCTTCTGTTTTCAATATGCTTAAGAAAAATAAATTGGATACTGATCCAATTCCGCCTACAAAAGTTATTGATAGTTTTACAATGACATTTAGAATTAATGATAAGGAAACCAAAGTAAGATTCTTTGATACTTCTGGTTCAGATAGATTTTATAAGGATACAATTCCAACATTAAAAAGTATAAATGGTGTTGTTCTCTTTTTGGATGTTACAAAGTCAGGATTTATGGAATCATTTGGTCGTTGGTGGAAAATCATCAAAGAAAATTGTAATGAATCGGTTTATATCATTATTTTGTGCCATAAATTCGATTTGAGTGCACAAAGAGTTGCATCAAAGAGGCAGATATTTAATATTTCGTTTAAGTATAGTGTTCCATGTTTTGAAACATCAATTTACTATCCAGAGAGCTTAAAAGAACCTTTAAACTTTATTACAACAAAAACTTTTGAGAAGTTTTACTATCAGCCTGAATTTGCAAATTTTGAAATTGGTAAAAGTTCATTTAAAGTTCCTATTAGCAAAGCAAGGGCTCTTCGGAGATATTTGATTTATAAAAATGAACAATCTCAAAGCATTAAAGATGATTCGAATCCAGACCAATTCCAAGTATTGTTGAATTTTTTGGTTAATGATACCATTCCAGAAGCTTCTGAGCAAAAGGATATAATCAAAGCTCAAATGGAATATTGGCAATGCGCTATTGATATTCAAAATGATTTTAAGCGAAGGATTTTTAAGTATCAAACTGATTCATACATTGATCATAATGAGATCAAACATAAGATTTGTGTTGGATATCTAATTAAAAACTCCCTTGTGTTAAAGGATTTAATATCAATGACTAACACACCAGTTATTAAATTGGTTGACGAATTCAATGAGAAGATTTTTGAACAATTTGTTAATTGTATTAATAACGATAACATTACCAAAGCAGACTCACAATCATATGAATTATTCTTGATTATGAAATTGTACAATTGTCCTATTTTTTTATCCAAATTTTCCACATCAGTAGAAAAACAATCATATCTTTTTGGAAATATGGGGTTCTTTGAGTATGACACTGCAAGTATTGAACAGTTTTTGGCAGATGGTATCGGTAAAGGAGATTTAATTGATCTGGTTTCGAAGCTATCAGTACCAAACATTATTCGAATCATGCAAAGAGTTAGGGAACCTATCAGGGCAAACGATTCAATCAAACTAACTACTGGTATTTTATCAAATAATCACAAATCTGGTTCAATGTTATTGGGAATAATATGTTCTCAGAGTGATATAGGCACAAAAGAATTAACACAATTGGTATCTTATATGGGATCGCTTTACAACAATAGTATATTCACTAAGATCAGAGATGATTTGTTTAATCCAAAGCAAGAAGGTTCACAACCCAACAAACAATAAATCAAATTAATTAAAAATCTTCTTTCTCAGATTGTGGTAAGGTACAAAGATTATTATCACATACCTTAAAGTGTTGGCAATCTGGTGACACTTTTAGGAATGTTGGACAGATTAGACAAACTTGTGGATCAATACACACAAATCATTGTTCGTCCTTATCGTAGTAAATACGACGAAAAACAAATCATTCAAATTATAGGAAGTGAATTTGAAGGACATAGAATTCAAAAAGAAACCATAATTGATAGTTATTCTGATGAAATAAATGGAACTATGGTTTTCTCAAAGCAGGAAAATGATACATGTGTTATTTTTTGTCATGGAAACGGGCAAAATCAGACTTCTGTAATGATGATTTCTGAAGATGTGATTGCACACGGATACAATTTGTTTGCTTTCGATATGCCTGGATGCGGAAGGAGCAAAAAGGAGTTTATTACTTTTGGCTATTCTGAACCTCAAACTGTTTTCGACATATCAACACACCTCCAAAAACAATATGGTTTTAGGAAGATTATCCTTTGGGGGTACTCATTTGGAGCCCATGTTTGTCTGTCTGCAGCATCTCAATTCTCGGGATTTAGTGCTGTTATTGCTGATTCTCCATACACATCGATCAAGGCTTTCATAGCCCAGTTCTGTCAAGATTCGCTCAAATCCTTAGGCGTTTCATTTGAAACATTCTATGAAAGAGTGAGACAAAATATCATACAAAATTATAGATATGATATTGACCCTGTTGATCTTATTCCTAAAGTTCAAAATATTCAAATCCCAGTGATAATGATACATGGTCAAAAAGATACCACATGTAATGTCCAAATGGGACACGAAATTTTTGAAAAAATTGGAACAGATCAGAAGAATATAATCATTGTCCCTAAAATGGTACACAATCACTATCTTCCTCAAGACATAACAAACCAGGTCTTTTCTCAGTTGTCAGGTTTCGGTTTCAGTTTAAATGACTGTTAATCTTGAATTATTGAAGAATCCTAATGATATTGATAATTTTATCGAGGAATTAGCCAATGCGCAAACCAAAATATTAAAGGAAAGTGCATCCGATTTTTATGATATTGTCTTCTCATATTTTGAAGATCCAGTTGACGAGGATTTGGCTGAAACAGTTTTGGTTGCGCTGACCAATGTCCTGTCTTTTAAAGAGAATGTTGATGCGTTTATCAAAGGAGACTATGCTGGAAGACTTCCCTTTTCTTTGAAGGGGTTGACTGATTCTTTATTGGATTTGCTTTATGTAATAGTGACCCGTGCTCCTGAAGCATTCGACCAAGATGTAGCTGATGGATTTTCGAGGATGATTGTGAGAAGGCCAAGGAAAGCTCTTTCCATTATTGCAATTTACTCCCAATACTTCGAATTTCTCGAAAATCCTTGGCCATTGTTGGATGATTTAATTGATGGAGAAAGGAGATTTTCTGTTCCTGAATGTGCTATTGAGTACATAAATCTTCTTGCATATTTGGTAGCCAAATTCAGGGGATTCCGTAGAGGACGTGCTAAGGCATGTTTTGATTGCATTGTTCAAAACCTTGAATCAGAAGATCCGGATGTGATTAATACAGCCTATGGTGCACTTGCAACAATTGTTTCAAATGAACAAAACATTCTGATTCCGTTTAAAGAGATACGAGCCCATTTGAGGCATGAAGAACTTCAAGATTCTGTTTTGGATTTCTTATTAGTTGCTCCATTGAATATAGATGAAGTTCATGATCCTGTCTTTTTGCAAAGACTACTAAAAATTTCCGAGTCTTCAGAGAAAGCAACTTATGTTTTAATGAGACTTGCCGAAGATGTTCGTATTGCACAACTTTTAGTCGCTGATCCTAATTGGATGGTGTCTGATTTACCATCATCAATGGATACTTTGAAGCTTTTCCTTGTTTGCTTCAAACATCTCCCAATGAGACCAATTATTACAAATCTCCCACAATTCATTGAGTTTTTGAGAATGATTAATGCTGTTGCTGATGAATCAATACTCAGCCTGATATGTACAATCGTTAGGAGAATAGAACTAAATAGAAAGCTAATTCTCGAGTTATCCAGCAGCAAGTTTATTGCCGAATTCCTTGCAAATGCTGAGGCCATTCAAACAGATAGCTCAAATTATTCCGCAATACTCTTTGTTGATACACTGACAAAAGTAGCATATACCAAAGAAATGACTCCAATGTGTACTACTGTATCCGTAATCATTCAAGATGGAGGCGAGAATTTATCCGCAGCAATTAAACTCGCAACCGATCTTTGTAAGCACCCAAGGTGCCAAAAGGCCTTCCAAGATAATAGACTTGATACATACCTAGAAAGAAGAATCAACAAAATGAAAAATAGGGGCCACATTAGGAACCTGATCAAGCTTATCAGGAATGAGTAAAAGATGACAAAATTAATGTTGAAAGCTGATATAATTCAAAGCTATTTTTCCCAGCTAAACAAAGATTTTAGGATTATTGTAGATGGAAATGATTATTATGTTAATAGACATTCATTGAAACATTTTTGTTCATTTTTTAAGAGCTTATTTACCTCTTCGCCTGATCTATCAGAATACCAAATGAAAATGAACGTTTCAAAAGGATTATTTGAATCTGTAATTGATTATATCAATGGGAAAAACATTGAATATGAACAATCTCAGCTTTTTGAGTTATATTCCATTGTTTCTCAATTTGGAATCGTTTCTCTCCATAACATCATATATAAGAATGTTCTTAATTGTATAAATCTAGAAAATTTCCAACAATATTTCGAGAAATTCGCTCATTTTGAGACATACTGTCTTCCATTAGTTGATTTCATTTACGCTAATCCGGATTTCTTCCAAAAAAGAATGTTTAACGCTCCATGCCCCATCCAAATGATCAAAGAAATACTTAATTATCCAAACCCAATCTTCAAGGACCAAGATCAGGCGTTGATCTTTTTATTGGGGCAAATTAACTATCCAAGTTTTGATTTCCTTGTTTTTTCTTATCTTAAACTTAATAATCTTTCACTGAGTGGTCTGAACAGAATCCATTATCATCCAAAGAGTGACTTGATACTTGCACAAATATCATCATCAGATGTTTTTCTTTTGCATTATTCTATCATAAATGAGAAAAAGAATAAATTATATGAACTAAAATGTGAAGCCAGCATTCTTATTGATACACTTAAAGAACAAATGTCTCAATTTGATAGTCTGAACAACGTTCTAATATCTAAAAACATGGAATTCAATGCTTTGGAGGCTAAATTCTTACTAGTTATTAAGTTATTGAACCAAGTGACTGATTTTCTAACTCTGTTCAAAGATTCTGTTAGGAATGAATTGAACCCAAAGAAAGAGATTTTGGATTTTTGCGAAGATGCCTCATTACTTAGCGATATACTTAGTAACCTCATGCAATATACAAAATATTTCAAAGAATCTGGTGGTTCATTTTTCTTCTATGAAACAGCTCCATCAATGTTGAAATTAGCAGAACAGGCTCATACAGCAACTGGTTATTTGTTAATGCGAATTAATGGATATTCTGAAACAAGCAAGGTTACTGATGTATATGAAGAGATTAATAATGTTAAGAATGTCATCAACACCCTCTTTGAACCAGGAATGATCATTCTGTCTCCTGAAGCAGAAAAATTCTAGTTAATGAATTACCTGAATTATAGTAAATCTATTGGATCATTTTTTTGTGGTTTTCATATCAAAAAGCCAGTTATTATATACTATCACGCCGAGAATATTAAATTATTCGACTTTTATGACTTAACTGAGGTATCCTCATTGTCAATGAAGAATTCAATAGTATCTGCATATTATTTGGACTGCCTAATGGGATTAAAGCTAAAATTTGTGGTAATTACTGAAGACCAGCTTGTTCATGTTGTTGGATTGAAAAATAATTGTATGAAAATCATCAATTCAATAGATTTAGGGCAAAGTTGTTTGATGAATTATGGTATTTTGATATGCAAATCGTTGAAATTGTATATTATCTCTGAAAATGGCCGAGTATTATCCATCTCAAAGGGATCAAATTTGAATCATCAACTATCCTGGCCTCCAAAAAATATGAGCAAGATATTGATGATACATTATATTGATGATTTTATTGGGCAGAAGTCAATGGGTAACAATTTAGCATCCTTTGTATCTTATAATATAATGAAAGACACAGGTCTAGTATCATCTTGGATCTATGATTTTGAAAAAAAAGAGGTGTTTAATGGTCCTTTTACCCTACAAATATCACCATACTCGCTCTTTTTATCTCCAAGTATTTTTTTCTTTGAAGAAGGACTGTTCTCCATATATCCATATTCTTTGATCAAAAAATTTGATAAGTTTTGCTATGTTTCATCTACTACACATGGTAATATATATTTGGTTGATTCTTCAAATAGAATATTTTGTTATAATGCAAAAGGGATGGTTCAGATCGGATCATCACCGAATCCGGTCACTCATGTTCTTGGTTTTAATAATGATTACGTTATAGTTAATAGAAATGGTAATATTTTTTGTTCTAAAACCCAATCAATGATGAGAATACCATATATGTCGTGTATATCTGGCCATTTTGGGCTCTTTTGTGCAAATGGTTTAGAATCGCCATGTTTTTTCCCGATAACAGCGCCAATTCTAAAACCCCTGTCTTCTGTGAGCATCTCGAAAAATGGTGTAACATCAAATAGTGGAGGGAAATGGAGCTTCTCAAATGAGTGTTCTTCTTCAAATACATATAAGGGAGATAAATATGAATATATTATTATTACAACATCAGCTACTGTTCACATACTCAAGTCTCATTTCAAAAATCCATCCGTTTTGCCTATTATTGAGAAGAATGCCAAAGTTCCTGTTGTTGTTTCCGCTATCAATGAGACATTGTTTGCTATTTCTTGCATTGATAATACTGTACATTGTGAAAACTTCTCTGGTGAAGAGTACAAATTTTCATTTTCATCTGGGTTTTGCACTACAATGTCAATGTCTGCGTTGTCATTGGCTTGTGGATTTGCAGATGGTTCAATAATCATTACTTCTATCCAAGGAAAATCACCAATAATATCAGTGAGACCTTTCAGGGTTCCAGTAAAGCAATTGTATTACTCAGCTCCAGACAAAGTGTATTTATCATGGGGAGAGATTTCTGCTACAATTAGCCATACTCTTGATTTAGAATGGAATAGCGCACCATCATTCTCAAACTCAGATAGATATTTACTAGAAAATGGATTAATTTCGATGTCATCAAATAATGAATTTTTTGTCTATTCTTTCCCCGACAAAAAATTATTATTGAAAGTTCCTACCCATGTTAAACTTTTTCATTCTTATAGGAGGAGAATAACATGTCTTACAAGCCGGAATGAATTGTTAATCTTTCATTACCACAAAAAGATTGTTGTTGAAACTCAAGCACTTCTTGATTTAATTTCACCACTTGAAATAGCCATCAATGAGAGCAATGTATATATTCTTTGCCAAAAAACCATCAATGTATTTGATTTTGAAGGAAAAGAGGTTGAGATACATAAGGTTGAGGAGCCTTATAAATTCTTTGATGTTACCAAAAATGGATTTTATGTATCCTTTTCGAAATTTGTTTGGTTCATTTCAACAGGAAATCCAGTTATTAAGATTCAGATTGACAAGAGCACTATACTCCAATTCTGTTGCATTGATGAAACCCGTTTCTGCGTTTCAACGTCTTCAAGAATAGTTTTATTTAATGTTACTAAGAGCAAACATAATACTATTTGTAGGATTGAAAAAAATATTATTGGATTAAAGTGCTATTGTCATCCTCTCAAACAAAAAGAGATACATTTAGCTGTTCTATATGATGATATTTCATCAAGAGATTATTGTATCCCTGACTGATAAAATTGTATTACTATATCTCAATAATCAACATTTATTGTCTGGACTTTGTATTGGTATCTAATCACGCACTGCGATTCTGTGGGATGTAGAGAAAATGCAGAAGGAACAGTCGAGACTCCGATATTCTTGGGGGATAAAAGTCCATTTTCAAAAGAAAATGATATCAAATCATTTGATAAAGCTAAACAAAATGGGAGCTGAGGATGAACTTCAAACAAAGATACTTTTGTGTTAATGTTTTGCTTAACAACCACAGTCATCATTCTCATATCAATCATGGATACCTCACCCGAATGCTGCCCAATAACCAGATAAAGAGGCATTGAAGATGACGAATTGCATCCTAAAACTGGATCACCGTCCAAACTTATCGATGAAACAGTGTTTTTTGATCTTGAATCATATAATGATACACATTCATTGGCAGTACAGAATAGTGAGGAATAAGGCTGAAGCCAATTGATCGAAGTACACTTTGCACGAGCAATTTTTATGGTGTTTGTGTTGGTTTGGGTTTCCAAATCGAAAATATGTGCTATTGAAGACCCCGTACTGAATAGTAATTGATGCGATTTCAGATGATAGTCGACAAGAACACTACTACAAGAATCTGGTGGTGACATCCAGAAAGCACATTTTGTTTCCAGTTTGTCGTAAACATCTGATATAACCACCTGAGAACGATCGCTAATAGATAGAATACTATAGTCATTCACAAAAGAAATATACTTTGATGTTTGGGTAGATGATAAGCGATTTTCATATAGAGTTCTAAACTCATTAGGAATTGAACTTGAAAAAAGCCCTGGACGAAAGAAATCAAATGAATGCTTTGATATTTTGTCTGAAGAGAATACTTGGCTATGAATTTTCCCTTTATTATCAGCACAGGCTAAGAGGCCTGAAAGAGAAACTGCTGGTTTTCCAATGAGAGGCGCCTCTCTAACTTGCAGATTATTATTTGGAGGAACAAAATTATCAAAAAAAGGAAGAGGGTTATTAAAATTCAAAGCTAAAGTGTCATCAACTATATGTGATAAAAGGGAGACAGATGTTTTCATATTAATCTTACATGATAAATATTCTAAAAAGTTAAAAAGACATTTGTTGAGCCTCGGTGATGGATCATATAATAGAATCTGAATCTCGTTACTTAGTAAATTTATTATTGGATCACGAGATCTATCATCAGACCAATTTATTAGATAATCAGAAAAAGCTTCGAAAAAGGTATTATCTTTCATTTCTAAAGCCAAAGATAGTGCAACAAGGGATTCTTCTCTTACAACAAAAAATGGATCATTCAAGCATAATATCAATTCAAAGAAAAGTTCTAAACTATCATTATCTGATAATTCTCTGTTGGAAATGGTTAAATATAATCTATGAATCATCGATCCTCTACATAATGGATTAGGCTCGTGTCCAATTTTGGGATAGGGAAAACAAAAGGGAACACCAAGCTTTCCCAAAATCAGATTTGTTAATACTCTTATCTCAAAGGATTTATCAGAGCAAAAAAGTTTGAACAGTTCAATGGTTTTATCACTATGTAAATAATCATGAAGAGTTGGTAAATCATAAAGTAGTAAAACACACGATAATGATGATATCTTTAATTGTTGGTTCTTCGAATTCAGTGCATGTTCCAAAAGATTATTTGGAATTTTGATCGAATCTTTGAGAGAATGAGAATAATCTATACAGAACATAATAATTTTGGTTATACTTATAAGGATTACATCATCCAAAATAGAAAAATCTCGATTATTTTCGATAAAAGATGCAATTATTGGAAAAGATTTGGATTTCAAAAAACTAAAAGCCATCTCAGATGAAATTGATAAATAATGAGAAATAAAATCAATTGAAGAAATAAAATGACTTTCCGACTTGAGTAATAATGGAAGAAAAGATAGTTCATTAGGTGTCGACCTATCATGTTTTGGAAAACAAAGCCAATTCTGTAATCGTGATAGCTGCTCATCTAAAAGCTGCTTGTATGAAAAAACATTGGCGAATGATGGCTTAATACTCTCTTTCAAAGTAAACAGGGCCCTATCAACCTGTAAAAGAAATGAATCCCAAAGAGGATGCGATGACAAATCAGGAATCTGAGGCGATGATAATGGGAAAAGTGATATATACTTTAAAACATATGTTGCAAATATATAATTAGAAAATAGTTTTGATATCAAAGGATCTGATCTAAACACCTTGTAGAATAGGGACGAATCGTTGTTCATCGAATCACATAACATTTCGTCGACATATGCCTCTAAGGCATTCTCAAGCAAAGAAATCATATTTTTTGCTTGAGGAGATCGGTTTAGCATATCAATCATTGATTGAATATCAATTGATGAAAGCATTCCTCCATTAATATTATTATATCCTTTTGATTGGAACAAAAGAGCAACATGTGCAGGTGTGAGCATACACGAAGTAAATAAATCACATGGCAAATATGGAATATACATAAGAGAATCATGTGATGCTGCAAATATATAATGAGATGAATTATTTTCTTCGATAATTCTCAGTGCTTTTGATGCATAACTACAATCAAGAATGAAAACAGACCCGTCTGGAGCAGAAGAGCTAAGATTTTTAAGTGCGACAGCATCATTCTGAATCGGAATGTTAATATTTATGGAAAGAGAAGACTGATTAATTGATGGATCTTTGGAGTCTTGAAGCTGTATGGTACTTCTCGATGATGATATCCTGGAATTCTTTACCAAAGAATCAGATATTTTAGATTTTTGAGCAAGAGATGGATCCAAAATATGATAAATAATCCGACAGTCTTTGCGTAACTCAGGTATTGGTAACGGAACATCGTTTGAAACAGACACCGAAAAGAATTCCATCGATAAATCATCAATAAAACACTTATATTCATGTTCAAGAGCAGCTTTTACGGTTTTTGTGGCCATGTTTAGATCTAAAGCAGATAAATCGTTCCAACATAAAACTTTTGGAGGAAGAGTTTCGTCATCAAAAGAATATTGCTGAATGGCAGCAAAATCATCAGTTATTTTGCAGATAACATGAACTTTTTCACTAAAACTGGATAATTGTGGTATGCACCTCTTTGACTTAGTATTTGATCCATAATTGATAAATGGCTGAAAACAAAAATCTTTTTCTGTTCTTTTTTCTTTAAGATCTTCAAAATGGGCTAAAATATTAAACACATTTTCATTCATTAAAAAATGAAAAACACTAATATTGGTTATTTTACTATGTTAAAACCAGTTATTGGATTAGAAATACCTCTTGATTTGTACAATTTGTTATTAAATGTGTTATTCAAAATATCCATGTTCTTGGGCAAAGATTGCTCGCTTGAGAGCCACTATTCCAGCTTCAATTTGAATGCTGGCGGGATTACTTTGTTGATTAAAGTGTTTCATTCCAATAATCGAGAAACCAGAGATATGAATCGATTTTATATGGGCATGAGCAAGCTCAGGCCAGGGAACTTTGTCACCCATTGCCACACAAATAGCCGAACCTGCACGCATGAATATCATATTCACAATGTTTGAGCCTGTTGGTGAAAATATCACTCTTACGTTATTCCATTGGTGAGCTGATTCTGCCACAGAAGGAAATGGATCGGGGAAAATTTCCCATGGATATTGAGGAAGTTGATTCTTAACTTCATTCACAAAATCCGCAAAATTCTTGATGTGTCTAGTCATTCCTAGGTTTCGGTTCATTAATACATATTTTGTAGGCGGATTTGAAGACAAATTCAACCTTTTTCTTAACAATTCTGATAAATTCACTAGGGCTGTTGACCAGTGAGCAAGATGTGTAGTGGGATTGATCACAGTATGTACTTGATAACCAAATACCATTTCCCTGGACTTGATATAAATTATTTGTTCTTCAGTAAAGCCCAGAATCATTAATGTCTCCTTAGCAAGTTTTCTGTTTTGACAGGCAATTATATGAGAAGACATTCGGACTTCAACTGGAATAACCATTAGTGGTACTAAAGTGTCATATATCCAATGACCAAAACACTCAGAATACCAATGCCCCAAAGCTATAACGTTTTCATAGATTCCGACTATTGTCCCAGAACCAGCATCTCGACCAAGCTGGCCAGGATACACGATAAACTGATTTTCATATATCAAACCAAAATTTCTGTTTACGCATGTATCTCTTAGTACCAAATACGTACAATTCAGCCATTCAATATTATAGTCAACTTGAACTTTTCGATCCAAATTGTGAGTTGTTAAAGGATCCTGATACCAACTTGGTTTAATACGATAATATTCACTAATTTTGATTTCTGAAACAACTGATTCCATTGGATGAGTGCTTACAATTCTATAATTCGAAACTATTTTATTTAATGGCGGAGGAGCAACAAATCTGCAATCGAAATAACAACAAATTTCTTCCCTAAAAACATTCGATTTCAATTTTATAAATAAAATAGCAAATAATAAAACTATCATTTGGGTAGGAAACTGCATTATTTGTCAAGAAGGGGATTAGCAAAGTTAAACCTCCAAAGATCAGAATTCATTCAAAATATCAGAAAATGAGACAAATTTGAATATTGAATGAATAATCACAATATTTGGGTGGGTTGAGCCGGGCCATCCCAGGATTCAATACACCCTCAATATTAATTTAAAAGAGAATAAACATCATAATTATTTGAATGCATCTGATTATTTCTGATAATTTGATACCTGGCATATAAAAGTGATAATAATGATTCTGAAAAGTTGAATGCATTGTTCTCGATCAATAATTTAGAGAACCGGTACAGGAAAATGTGGGATGTTACAATATTGTTAGATTGGAGGACCGAGGAATTAATGAAAGATACAGATAATTTTATTTTGAAGTTACTCAAAAATATGAAAAAGACTGTTGTTTACTTTTATCAATGATTTCTAGGATTCTTCTATTTTTTTATGGAAATATCACATCTCTCTTCTTTGAGTCTGATCTAATTATTAATTCTACAACCTCGTTGAATTGATCATATAGATTTCAACATTTGCAACCCCATCTTGATTTATTAAACAAATTAATCGAATAATCCCCAATTTATTTACAAATTTCACTGAGATGATGAATGAAATTCATGAGAGATACTGATATGATTCAAAGAAACATTAAAATCATCGACAGGAACCCATATAGATACAGCCCCAGAGTTGGAAATGAATTCTGCATAACCTTCGGAATCTGTTTTAATTAATTCCTTTCTAAACTGAAGTATATCTTGATATTTTGTTAATGGAGTTCCTTGCATAAATTTGCTCATATCTGATGTACCATTATTTATTACAACAATGAATTTATTTGTAGTCCATCCAATACAATTAGGGTGGTCAAAGTAATCCTTTTTCATGATAAATCCATCTTTTCTAAGTTTAAGCATAAAATCTATATGGTATTTAAGTTTTGGAATTGCAACAGGATAATTTCCTCTTTTAGTATCTTTATCGGTTGCATTGTATAAAGCACCTTCATAATCAGCAATAAAGAGAATAGGGGATGTGTTACGGAGAAGTAATAAAGAATAAGCTGATAATTTAAACCAACATTCTACATATGACTCCAGATCCTGTGATGGTTGCGTATCATGATTATCTACAAAGGGTACTCCATCAAATGATGATAATATGTTTCTCAGATCATAGCAGTTCCCTAATCTTGCTGCATCATAAAACCTAAAATGTTGATTAACATTAAATACATGTGCATTTAGAAGTTTTTCATAATACTTTAGCACATTTTCATCCCCATTCCATACTTCACATAAAAGGAAACAATCGTTGTTAAGCTCCTTAACATATTGAAATATATCTTTGATAACCAAACTATCCATATGCTTCACAGCATCAACTCTGAACCCTCCAACATGAATATCTTGAATCATCCATTTGAACCATTTTTTATATAAATCCTGAGTAAACTTAGAATTGAGATCCATATTAATTCCTAACAAATGATCATAGTTTCCATATTCTTGGGATACGTTATCGGACCATGATTTACCTTTGATTCTGGCAATGGTAGTGAGATTATACCCTATAGAATTATAGTATTTGCCGTCAATTCTAATAATCTCTCCATTGGGTAAAACTTCTTTATAAATAGGAAAGCGAACTTTGGCTTCCCCAATGATAGTCTTTCTATCATTTGTATTAAACAAATCGCAATCATATTCCATTGATTCAATGTCTCTGGGAACACCACATGTTCGATGATTTAAAACAACATCCACAATTGCAACTATATTTGCTTCATTCATTTCTTTGATCAGTTGTCTAAACTCTATTTCATTACCATATTTTGTGTTATTCAAATCAAACAAACTCAAAATACTATATCCAACCTCACCAACATCAGGAAGAAAACTATTAATATATTCTTGAATTTCTTCAGGAAGCTTTGATTCATTTATTGAATCTATCCTCCCTCTCTTTGCTCTGGTTGGTGGAGGGAGCCAAATATGAGTTATTCCTATCTCCTTAAATTCTGGGATCTTATTCCTGAGCTTTCTCCAAAGCTTTCCATCATTCTTTGAATACCAATGGAATGATTGAAAAATCAACATTAGATAATAATGATTTTGCCAACTAATATTCTTCAGAAACATCTACTGTCATAAAAATCCCGAATTTGAATATAAGAGAACAATCATTTAAGTGAATTTAAAACGTCATTATAAACATCTCAATGGATAAACATCATTTTGATCGAAAGTGTATGAATTGATTTATCTGTATAAATCACGTTTGTTGTTAGTTGAATTTTCAATAAAAATCAAAAGAAAATAATGGCGTAAAAAACCATTATTTTCAGATAAATCAATTCAAATTTTTGAGCAACTGTTTTAACTGAATTTACATAGTTTCCTACTCCTCAGTTATTGGTATATATAGCAATTTTTACACAATATTTATGATTTTATGGTGCAAATATTTAGAAAACTATTAATTAGTATACATTTTCCATCTGTGAGTCAGTTTAATGAACAAATAAAAAGGTTTGAGAACATTTCGATGTATTTAAAGCATTTTGAATAACAATAGCCTTCAGAAATGGACTTTAAAATCATTTCCAGCGTGCTTTTTCAATGAATCCTGTTCCAAAATTAAAAAAAAGTATCATTCATATTCAATTTGTGAAATGAAACATTAAATTGTATAATCATGAATCAAATCTAAAGTCCTTTGTTTTCATTAAACTGGTATGTATCCCAATTATTCAGGTAAAACTCCTCAAGCTAGTTAAATCAAACTTATTTGTAAACCTCCACTTTTTGAAAATCCGTTATTAAATCCAATGAGTAATACCGACTATACAGACGAAACATATTCTGCCGCTGGAACAGAATACACCGAAACCGCTGATGGAAATGATCCCACAAACGATAATCAAGATAATGATGATCAAGAAACCCCTGACCAAAAGGGCGCCGAGAGGGTAAATGAGCCAGAAGAAAAAGTTGTCGAAGGAAAAATCGCCAAAGCTCCGGAACCCGAGCCTGAGCCTGAACCAGATCCACTTGAAGGAATTACATATGAAGACGACCCCTCTATCCCTCTTCCGTCATATGGTGATGCATCTTACTGGGAAAGTAGATACGCTCAAGATCCAGAAGTTTTTGAGTGGTATCAGGAACCAAAAACCCTTCTTCCTCACTTCAAAGAGTACATTGATACCGAAGGAAAAATTTTAATTGTTGGAAACGGGACATCGGAGCTTGCACCATTCATGGCAAAGAATGGCTTTGAGAGTGTAGTTGCAATTGACTACGTTAAACCGCCAGTTACAAAAATGAAGAAGAGAACTCGCGACATCGAGAACCTCACATGGAAGGTAATGGATGTGAAAAGAATGTCATTCGGAAACAGCGAATTCCAGGCCATTGTTGACAAAGGAACACTTGATTCAGTATTCCATCTCGGAGATGCGGATACATTCCAAATGATGGCTGAAATTTCTAGATGCCTCAAAAAGAGGGGCGTTTTCATGTGTTTATCATGTGCTGCACCTGAGTTCCGAATGAAATTCTTTAATAGACCAGCAGACCTTTTGCTTGAGCTTGAAAAAGTTATCGAAATCCCAAAGCCACTCCAATCAGACGAGCCACACTACCTATATATAGTGAGGAAGGTTGGGAAACTCTTGACATAAACCAGTTTTACAAACTTTATTGTGTAAAGTATGTGTAAACCTTTCAAAAATTGATAAGGAAAGTGGTTTTTTGTGAGTGTTGGTCGGTCTTTAAGATGTCTGAGCCACGACTTTTTGTTCCAGCCACTTTCGTTTCTTTCCGCCGCAGCAAGCGCAGTATTAACCCAAACCAAGCCCTTCTCGAAATTCAAGGAGTACAATCCAAGGAAGAGGCTAAATGGTACATTGGTAAAAAGGTTGCTTCAATTGTTAAGGGAGAACATAAAGGTGAAGAAACTATTAACTGGGGTGTCGTTACACAAGAGCATGGAAATTCTGGTGTTGTTAGAGCAAAATTTGAGAGAAATCTTCCTCCACAGATGCTCGGCAAACAAGTCAGAGTTATGCTCTTCCCAAGCAACATCTAAACGATTTCTAGCAAGTTATATTCTTTTATCTGTTTTATTTCTAATCTGAATAATACTCATTTGGAATTGCATACTTACCAAAATCTTCAATAGTTGAATTCTTAAGCTCGGCGCTGTCTTTTTTTGGCGAAGCCCTTATTTCCTGCTTTGTATGTAGCTTTAAAAGCTCTGCCTCCAATTCGCAATTAATCTGGGTTCGTGTAGGGAATTTTATTATGAATTTAATATATAAATTCCCTTTTCCACCATTTTCAACAGATGGGAACCCTTCTCCTTCGATACACATTACTTCATTATGAGTAATAACCTTTCCTTTTGGTGAATGCACTATTAATACTCTATCATCGAGATGCCGAATAGCAAAAACAAATCCGCACAACGACTCAGTCACACCAATCACCTTTTTGATACATAGATCAATACCTTTCCTGTAGAAATATGGATGTGACATTTCACATATCATGACCTTGACTCCATGTTCAATACGAATAACAGTCCCATCTATCATTCCTGGGAATATTTTAATAGGTAAATCAACTTTTTTCTTAATCATTCCACTTCCATTGCACACTTTGCATTGAATTGCTTCTTCTATCTCTCCACTACCCATACAATTAATACACTTAATAAACACTGGTTTTCCGACATCTAAAGATGCTTTCGATATAAATCCACCTATTCCATTGCATCTTGGACATGTAAAAACACATGTGTTTGCAAAACAATCCCCATGACAATGGATGCATGATTCAACCTTACTAATTTCAAGTATTAGAACAGCTCCTTTATACAATTGATTCAAAGAAACATCAAGTTCGTAGTTTTCTGGCTCTTCATATTCAGATTCTTCAAACAAATCCACTTCTTCTTCATAAGATTCTCTATCGATTAGATCATCCATAAAATCAGTGAGTTTTTCCAGGCCTTCTTCATCATAAATCTTTTTTAGCACCGGATTGGTTAGAATATCCCTTGCAACAGAAATCATATCATTATCTTTAATAGTTTTGCTTTTCTTTGCAAAAGCTTTTTCGATCTCTGAATGAGAAGCTCTTTTATCCACCCCAAGAACACCATATAAATCTATATCCATTATTAGTAGTAACAAAAACTATTTTATATAATTGGAATTACTTCTTCAATTGAGTTCAGTGTATGAATCTGGTTGTTCTTCGCAACTTCATATGATGACCTAATGATTGCATTTTGCGCTAATAAATATGATTCTTCGATTTGGGAGAGCATTGTTTGGGGTTGAGATTTTGCAAAACTCAGATTTGATGACTGGATGTTTAACTGATTCTGCAAGAAATCCTTTCTTCGGGCAAGATTGTTTAATATTGATTCATTCTCCGCTGAAACATTATTAATTTCCTGTGATATTTCTGCAATCCGCTCGAGATATGAATTAAATTCGGGCTCAAAACTACGAATTGAGTGACAGATGCTCCTGTAGCGATTTTCAATTTTGGATTTCTTTTCAGTTAATTGAATAATAATCTCATGAAATTGAGCTTTTTGGTTTGCTATCTTTTGTAGAATTGATTTAATTTGGTTCTCATATTCATTCTGTTCAGCTTGAATCATGATAACATTACTTCTTTGTGCTTCAAGTAGTTCTATATATTTCTGATCCATATTCTCTTTCGTTTCTTGGAGTTCTAAGAGCTGAGAATCCATCAAAACAATATCTTCATTTGGTTTCGTATTAAGATCATGAATTAATAAATCAATTTTTTCAATTTCTGATAGTTTTTCTTGGATGGAGATTCTCTTCTGTTCGTGTTTGGAATTCAATTCTGACTCAAGTTTTACGAGTTCGGAATTCTTTAAATTTATCTCATCCATATAAACACTAATCTCATTATTATCAAATGAATCTATCTTGCTTTCTATCTCCTTTATTTGATTTTGTATATCTAGAATTTGATTTTCGTGAAGATTTTTCCTCTTGCCTTGCTCTTCTAGTCTTTGATTATAAATGTTGGAGAATTCGAAATACTTAACTCTCATTTCCTTGATTTCATTCTCGATCAAATCCAATTGTTCATCTTGTAATGAAAGTTTGCAATTCTCCTTTTCCAATTGGTTAATCTTATTGAAGAGATCATCTTTTAGAATTAATAATCTATCAATTTTACGATTAAAGTCATGGATTATACTTTGAGTTTCGTCAAATGCAGAAGAAAAATCACTTCTATTCTCAAGGTTCTGAAGTCTTTCTAAGAGTATACCCATTTCAGATACAGTATTCTCTCTAATTTTGCAAATTTGGGGTTCAATCATATTATAAGACTCAATTTGCTTAATCATTAGCTTCTGAATAATTGCAGACTCTAATGTGGTTTCTGTGGAATCAACGGTTGGTTTATTGTAATTGGTGGCCTTAATTGCCTGAACCCTCGTGTTAATCTCGGATATTGAATATTCTAATGAGCGCAATATTGGCATTATTTTTGAGTCTTCAACTAAAATTTTTGTTTTGAATTCTTGATATTCTGAGATTTTGTTCTTATATTCTATAGTTAATTGACTTTTTTGACTCTCTTTCTCTTCGATTATCTTTTGGTAGAGCTCCTTTTTTTGGAAAATCTTATTGTTAAGATTGTCCAATTCAGATGTCTTCACTTTGATTTCATCATCTAATTTCTGAATTTCATTATTAATTTTGATATTTTGGGCCTCAAATGATTTAGATATAGTTTCAATCCTCTCATCGATTTCTTTAATTCTGTTATTTTTTTTTTGGTAATTTTCTTCAATTTCATTGATTTCATTTACATATCTCTTTTCAAACATAGGGAACTTGTCTTCTTTTGATTTAAGCTCCTTGGTTAAGTTAGCATGATTATTCTTAGCTTCTTTCAACTGGGCTATCAAATGATCCATATTTGTTTTGTGATCTTTGTCCAATCGATCATTAGTCTTTTTCAATTCGACCAGTTCATCATTCAATCGTTGAATTGATAATTGACATTGACTTTTATTCTGTTCATAATCAATTGTATGAGATTTGAGTTGTTCATTATGAGAACGAATATTTGCTTGTAATTCTAATACTGTTTGATTATATTCCTTAACCATTGCTTCCCTATCTGATTTTTTCGTTTCTAGCTCAAGCACTAAAGCTTTCTGGTCGTTGATTAGTTGGCCTCGATTCGCTTCTAACCCCTCAAGCTCAGATTGAAGGATATCATTCTGCTGTTTTAGTTCACAAATTCGGTTATTAATCAGTATATTTTCATTATTCTGTGATTCAAATTCAGTTTTTACATTTTCTGATAATCTTGAGTTCATAGAAAACAGTTCAGACATATTATCATTAATTTCAGAAATTTGTGAACGTATATTACATATCTCACGAATCTTGGTTATAGTATTAAGCATTCCTTTTTCAATATTGGTTAATTCCATCTTTTTATCACGAATTTCCCTTTTAATTTTTTCAGTATATGATTTTAATTGGTATTCCTTGGAAATTAAATCATCTCTCTTCTGAGAAATTTGTAAATCAATATTAGATATTTCGTCATTAATAACGGATACTTCTTTGTTAGACTCCTCAATTTGTTTCAGTTGATAATCAACCAATTCTCTCAATTGGATGGTCTTGGCATTTTTGTTCTTTTGGCTATCTAACAAAGTTTTTGTGGCATTTTCATAATTGAGTTTAATGCTTTCAAATGAGTCCTTCTCTTGTTCAAATAATGAAACTTGGGCATCAAGTTGTTCTTCTAATGATTTCTTCTCTGATTCAAGCTTTTGCTTAATACTATCATATGAATTCTTCTCTTGTTCAAATAATGAAACTTGTTCATCAAGTTGTTCTTCTAATGATTTCTTCTCTGATTCAAGTTTCTGTGTGATATTATCATATGAATTCTTCTCTTGTTCAAATAATGAAACTTGGGCATCAAGTTGTTCTTCTAATGATTTCTTCTCTGATTCAAGCTTTTGCTTAATACTATAATATGAATTCTTCTCTTGTTCAAATAATGAAACTTGGGCATTAAGTTGTTCTTCTAATGATTTCTTCTCTGATTCAAGTTTCTGTTTGATACTATCATATGAATTCTTATCTTGTTCAAATAATGAAACTTGGGCATCAAGTTGTTCTTCTAATGATTTCTTCTCTGATTCAAGCTGTTCCTTAAAGTTATCAAATGAATTCTTCTCTTGTTCAAATAATGAAACTTGGGCATTAAGTTGTTCTTCTAATGATTTCTTCTCTGTTTCAAGTTTCTGTTTGATATTATCATATGAACTTTTTTCTTGTTCAAATAATGAAACTTGTTCATCAAGTTGTTCTTCTAATGATTTCTTCTCTGATTCAAGCTTTTGCTTAATACTATCATATGAATTCTTCTCTTGTTCAAATAATGAAACTTGTTCATCAAGTTGTTCTTCTAATGATTTCTTCTCTGATTCAAGTTTCTGTTTGATATTATCATATGAATTCTTCTCTTGTTCAAATAATGAAACTTGGGCATTAAGTTGTTCTTCTAATGATTTCTTCTCTGATTCAAGCTTTTGCTTAATACTATCATATGAATTCTTCTCTTGTTCAAATAATGAAACTTGGGCATTAAGTTGTTCTTCCAATGATTTATTCTCTGATTCAAGCTTTTGCTTAATACTATCATATGAATTCTTCTCTTGTTCAAATAATGAAACTTTTTCATCAAGTTGTTCTTCTAATGATTTCTTCTCTGATTCAAGTTTCTGTTTGATATTATCATATGAATTCTTCTCTTGTTCAAATAATGAAACTTGGGCATCAAGTTGTTCTTCAAATGATTTCTTCTCTAATTCAAACTGTTCCTTAAAGTTATCATATGAATTCTTCTCTTGTTCAAATAATGAAACTTGGGCATCAAGTTGTTCGTCTAATGATTTCTTCTCTGTTTCAAGTTTCTGTTTGATACTATCATATGAATTCTTCTCTTGTTCAAATAATGAAACTTGGGCATTAAGTTGTTCTTCTAATGATTTCTTCTCTGATTCAAGCTTTTGCTTAATACTATCATATGAATTCTTCTCTTGTTCAAATAATGAAACTTGTTCATCAAGTTGTTCTTCTAATGATTTCTTCTCTGATTCAAGTTTCTGTTTGATATTATCAAATGAATTCTTCTCTTGTTCAAATAATGAAACTTGGGCATCAAGTTGTTCTTCTAATGATTTCTTCTCTGTTTCAAGTTTATGGACAATAATATCTCGAGATGTTATAACTTCTTCATCAAGTTGTTCTTCTAATGATTTCTTCTCTGATTCAAGTTTCTGTTTGATATTATCAAATGAATTCTTCTCTTGTTCAAATAATGAAACTTGTTCATTAAGTTGTTCTTCTAATGATTTCTTTTCTGTTTCAAGTTTCTGTTTGATATTATCATATGAATTCTTCTCTTGTTCAAATAATGAAACTTGTTCATTAAGTTGTTCTTCCAATGATTTATTCTCTGATTCAAGCTTTTGCTTAATACTATCATATGAATTCTTCTCTTGTTCAAATAATGAAACTTGTTCATCAAGTTGTTCTTCTAATGATTTCTTCTCTGATTCAAGTTTCTGTTTGATATTATCAAATGAATTCTTCTCTTGTTCAAATAATGAAACTTGTTCATTAAGTTGTTCTTCTAATGATTTCTTTTCTGTT
>Ga0209639_1000093_pt1 | contig 142201 bp, 136 predicted proteins | sample EPASupsiteHSE605_FD_187268 | JGI IMG/M metagenome (GOLD analysis project Ga0209639, IMG submission 187268) | Bioremediated contaminated groundwater from EPA Superfund site, New Mexico - Sample HSE6-05 (SPAdes) (version 2) | ecosystem: Environmental > Aquatic > Deep subsurface > Groundwater >...
GTGATTAAACAACTAGATAACTACCAGGAGAATGATGAACAAGAATTTCAATTCTATTTGAATAATACAATTAAAAGATTTACCAGGGGAAGTGGCAGCAGTAATGAATAAAAAGATATACTATGTAGTTGGATTCCCCCTGCTTGTCTGTATTTTCTTGTTTCTTATAAAAGTACATCCAATAATAGCTGCCCCTTTACCAGGCATTGATCTGCAAGTTACAAACACAGATAATCCAAATGAAGTAGTTGATACCATAAAACTACTAACAATTCTTACTGTGTTAAGTCTTGCACCTGCCATTTTAATAATGATGACTTCATTTACTCGCATAATTATTGTTTTGTCTTTTGTGCGGAATGCTTTGGGAACCCAACAGATACCACCCAATCCAGTACTAATTGGATTAGCATTATTTCTGACATTTTTCACTATGGCGCCTATTTATCAGGATGTCAACAGTGAAACAATAGTTCCATACATGGCAGGGCAAATTGGCCAGACAGAAGCAATGAATAGGGCCTCCGTTCCTCTTAAAGAATTTATGCTGAAACAAACTCGGGAAAAAGATTTAACGCTTTTTATAAACTTATCAAAGTCTGAAAAACCTGCAAATAAAGAAGATGTTTCTCTAAATGTATTAATTCCTGCATTTACAATTAGTGAACTAAAGACAGCATTCCAAATGGGTTTTTATATTTTTCTGCCGTTTTTGGTTATAGACATAGTTGTAGCAAGTACCCTTATGTCTATGGGTATGTTTATGGTTTCACCTGTTATGATCTCACTTCCGTTTAAAATACTGCTTTTTGTTATTACTGATGGTTGGTTTTTAGTGACCAAGTCATTAATGGAAAGTTTTCGGTGATTATTAGATTCTATAGGATGTGTTTATATTGACTCCTGAAATGATTATGACAATAGCTCGCGATACTTTAATAACGTCAATGCTGCTAGCCGCACCCCCGCTGGGAATTGGTCTTCTGGTGGGATTGATCATAAGTATATTTCAGGCCGTAACTCAAATCCAGGAGCAGACCCTTACTTTTGTACCTAAGTTAATTGCTATTCTATTATCATTACTCATATTTGGACCATGGATGCTTAATATCTTAACGGAATTTACTGTAAATATATTAGGTAATTTAAGTAATGTAATTCACTAGGGGGGAATTAAGAGTGCCCGAAATGGAGAGCTTGCAATGGGGTTTTCTTGTTTTAGCCCGATTGACGTCATTTATGTTATTGGCCCCCTTTTTTTCAATTAAAGGTATGCCCAATATATTAAAAGTAGGTTTTGGAGTTTTTTTAACGGTTCTTTTGCTGCCAAGTATAAAGACTATTGAGAATATTCCGATAGATCTCGCCGCCTATTCAATTTTGATAATAAAGGAAGTTGTAGTTGGTTTAATTCTGGGTTATGTAAGTATGTTGATATTTAATGCTATTAGAATAGCAGGCGAATTAATAGATATTCAGATGGGTTTTGCAATGGCAACAGTTTTTGATCCCCAGAATCAAACTAGAATTACACTTATGGGTCAATTTATGTATCTATTCCAAATATTATTGTTTCTCGCGGTGGATGGCCATCATAGTCTTATAATGGCTATATCTTATAGTTATAAGCTTATACCCGTCACTGGAGCAATTTTCAAAACTACATTTGTAACTGCGATAATCAAAATGTTTATTGAAATGTTTTCTTTAGGTATAAGAATGGCTGCTCCCTTTATTGCTGCCTTCCTTATATGCGATATAGGACTGGGTATAATGGCGCGAACTGTACCGCAGCTTAATATTTTTATACTTAGTTTTCCGTTAAAGACAAGTTTAGGACTAGTAACATTTATTGCTATACTTCCGATTATGACTGCGGTGGTAAACAGTATACTACGACAAATGGAAACAAACATGGGGATTATTATGGGTTTAATTCACTGATGAATTTTAATAATGATTATTTGGCATGTAATTTTATAAGTTATATTTTATTGATAAATATAATCCTAATAATTTATTCCTGGCAGAATAAAAACAGTTTGGTACCAGCAGTTATCATAGGCGAATTACCTTCTGCTAATTGGATGTTTTTTGCTTCATCTGAAGAGAAGACAGAACCTGCAACTCCCCACCGTAGGCAAGAAGCTCGGAAAAAGGGGCAAGTAGCCAGAAGTTCTGATCTTAATGCAGCAATAGTATTACTAGCTATTATTATGCTGATTTATGTACTTAGAGACTACCTTGGTGTAAACATTACAGGATATGTTAATCATATCCTTTCAAAAGAAATGACATCTACAATAAATAGTGATCAAATTTTTGATATATATAGATTAATGTTATATTTGTGTTTCAAAATAATGGCCCCGATATTTGTGATAGCTATACTTTTTGGGTTAGCAGCTAATTTTCTACAGGTAGGTTTTATGTTTGCATCTGAGGCGGTTAAACCCAAGTTAAGTAATATTGATCCCATTGAAGGTCTAAAAAAGATATTTTCAAAGAGAGCTCTTTTCGATTTTCTTAAAACATTATTGAAAATCCTGGTAATTGGGCTGGTTGTCTACTATTTGGCAAAGAACAACTTGCCCACTTTGTTACAACTTATAAATATGGATCCTGTAAGGACAGTTGATTATCTAGAAAAGATTATTTATAAAATTTGCATTACTGCATGCCTGGCTTTTCTAATAATTGCAGCTCTAGATTTTGCTTATCAAAAGTGGCAATTTGATCAGACTTTAAAAATGTCAAAAGATGAGATTAAAAAAGAGATGAAACAAACCGAAGGTGATCCTCTAATAAAGGCTAAGTTGAGAGAGAAGCAGCGACTGATTGCAATGAGGCGTATGATGCAAAGTGTACCGGAGGCCACGGTGGTTATTACCAATCCCACACACCTGGCTGTTGCTCTAAAATACGATGATAAAGTGATGCAAGCTCCGCAGATAATTGCTAAAGGAGCAGGTCATATAGCAGTAAGAATTAAGGAGAAAGCAGTTGAAAACAAAATACCAATATACGAAGACAAGCCATTAGCCCGTTCATTATATAAGGGTTCGGAAATAGGAGATTATGTGCCGGTAGAATTATACCACGCAGTGGCCAGCGTTCTGGCAGCCATATATTCTCTAAAGAGAAACAGAGGAGCAGGGAATGGCGAAAATTAACTCAAATGTACTTAGCAAATTTAAGATAAGTGGAAATAGCGATATTATAGTTGCAGCTCTGATAGTTGCAATTGTGGGGATAATAATCATTCCTTTGCCAACTGAGGTTCTGGATGTATTATTGGCCTGTAGTCTGACCAGTGGTTTAATTATGATTTTAATGACTTTATTCATTACCAAACCACTTCAAATATCTGTGTTCCCAACCCTATTGCTGGTGGTAACACTTTTCAGGCTTGCATTAGATATATCCGCTACCAGATGTATTCTTAATGATGCTGATGCAGGTAAAATAATCGAGTCTTTTGGATCCTTTGTTATTGGTGGGAATTATGTCGTAGGTGCAGTAATATTCCTTATTATCACCCTTATTCAATTTGTAGTAATTACAAATGGTGCAGGAAGAACAGCAGAAGTTGCAGCACGTTTCACGTTGGATGCAATGCCGGGTAAACAGATGAGTATAGACGCAGATCTCAGTGCCGGGCTAATATCGGAACAGGAGGCAAAAGAAAAAAGAATTGAATTACAACGGGAAGCCAGCTTTTTTGGTTCAATGGATGGAGCAAGCAAATTCGTCAAAGGGGATGCCATTGCAGGAATTGGTATAGCTCTGATAAATATCATCGGGGGAATAATCATCGGAACATGGCAAAAAGGAATGCCAATGACTGACGCCCTGCAGACCTACACGCTGCTTACTGTTGGTGAGGGGTTGGTGGCTCAAATACCGGCCCTGCTTGCATCGACTGCTACAGGTATTATGGTCACCAGGGCAGAAACGGGCAAGAGTTTCGGTTATGATCTCAGCAGTCAGATTGGACACTTTCCTCGTGCTATTGCGTTAGCATCGGCAATACTATTTACTTTAGCGATTATTCCAGGACTGCCATTTCTTCCTTTTATGATATTATCCGCTGGTACGGGATATACTGCTTATGCTCTTAACAAAGAAGAAAGCCAAAAAGAAGAGAAAAGAATATTAAAAGAGGATTCCAGACCAACAACCAGAGAACCGGAAAATATACTTAATCTATTTCGGGTTGATCCTTTAGAAATAGAGATAGGCTATAATCTTATATCTTTAATTGATGAAACCAATGGCGGAGATCTTTTAAACCGCCTCGTTGCAGTAAGAAAACAGTGTGCTACAGAATTAGGGATATATGTTCGTCCTATAAGAATTAGGGATAATCTTCAGTTAATGCCCAATGTATACAGGTTTAAGATAAGAGGAGTAGATATTACAGGAGGAGAATTAATGCCGAATTATTATCTGGCTATGAATCCCGATGATAATGATGCAGAAATAGAAGGATTAAAAACAACCGAGCCAACTTTTGGGATTCCTGCTTGGTGGATAAGAGAGGATAACAAAGAAAGAGCCGAGATGCAGTCTTTTACAGTAGTAGATTCGTCCACAGTTCTTATTACCCACCTTACTGAATTTATAAAATCTTATGCCCATGAAATATTGTCCAGACAAGATGTACAGGATTTACTTGATATGATAAAGGAAAATAATGAAGCCCTGGTTAACGAATTGGTTCCCAATCAGTTGTTGGTTGGTGACATTCAAAAGGTTATTCAAAGTCTTCTGAAAGAAAATATATCCATTCGCGATCTGGAAACGATACTGGAAGCATTAGCGGACGCCTCCAGAGTATCGAAGAACATAGATTATCTTATTGAATCTAGTCGTCAGGCTTTAATACGTAATATCAGCAAACAATATTCAATAGATGGCAAGATAACAATTGTAACGATCGATCCCTATTTGGAAACGCATTTAACTGAATCATTACAGAATTCCTCGCAGGGAAGCTATCCAGCAATTTCTCCAGAATTAACTCAATATATATTTGATCAGTTGGAAAGTTTGGAAAAAGAATTTTTGCTTATGGGTTTACCCTTGATTATATTGTGTTCTTCAAGAATTAGGCTGCCATTGAGGCGTCTTATAGAAAGGTTTAAGCCCCATATTGTAATTCTGGCTGTAAATGAATTAAGTCCTAGCTTAGATGTTGAAATAAAAGGTTCGGTGAAATCAAATGAACATTAAACGCTATTTAGTGAAAAATATGAAAGAAGCATTATATCTTATTAAAAAAGACTTAGGACCTGATGCAATAATAGTAAGCAGTCATAAAGTAAGAGAAAAAGGGATTAAGGGATTCTTCCTGCCTGGCAAAATAGAAGTAACCGCAGTGTTAGAGAAAAACGAAGCAGACGAAGTAAAAGAAGAATTGGGACAAATCAAAAATATATTAAATGGTTTTCCATATAAACCCGTTGAAGAACATAAAGTAAACACTATGATTGCACCAGCCACCGATTTACTGAACAAGATCAGGCAGCGTTTTTTAGACATGGAAGTAGACCCTCAGGTTATAGATTTAATGCTTAAAGATATTGATTTATCAAGTAAAAACAGGGATGAAATTAGGGCGAAACTACAGGATAGAATGATTTCTATGTTTAAGCCGCTTCCCCCTAGGAACGAGAAAACAAAGATTATGGCATTTGTAGGTGCTCCCGGTGTTGGGAAGACCACCACTTTGGCCAAAATAGGAGCAATTTATTCTCTGTTTAACAGCTTTAGAATTGGTTTCATTACAATCGATACCTATAGAGTTGGAGCCGTTGAACAGATGCGGATATATGGAGATATAATAGGTGCGTCTGTAGATGTTGTAACATCACCGGATGAACTGAAAGAAGCCGTAATAAGAAATAGTGATAAAGACCTTATTCTTATCGATACCGCTGGGCGTCCATCCAAAAACCATTATCAGTTAGTAGAAATAAGATCTTTCCTGGAGACGCTTCATTTTATTGATATTTATTTAGTTATGAATGCTACAACGAAGAAAAAAGATATGATGCGAATCCTGAATGATTATAAGATAATTAAATACTCGCAGATGATTATCACTAAGATTGATGAAACTGAATCATTAGGATCAATATTAAATGCAGCTTATTTTACAGGGCTGCCTATAGCCTACATAACTAATGGACAAGATGTACCGGATGACATTGAAGTTGCTAACCCTAGGCTGCTAGCCAGCTGTATAATGAGGGATGTGGTTTTTTAGTGGTAGATCAAGCAGAGAAATTAAGAGGTTTGTTTAGTAATAAAAAGACAGATAAACGAATAATAACAATTGCCAGCGGTAAGGGTGGAGTCGGAAAAACCAGCCTTAGTGTTAATTTAGCTATTGCCCTCAGTAAAGCTGGCAAAAAAGTTTTGATTATGGATGCTGATATGGGGATGGCTAATGTTGATATTATGCTTGGATTAACTCCCAGGTATACACTATATGATGTTTTGAAGGGGCAGAAGAGTCTCCGGGAAATTATTATACAAGACTTTGAAGGTATAAATATAATACCCGGATGTTCAGGTATATTTGAAGCAGCTAATATTCAGCGTACACATAGAGAAGCTCTTATTCAAGAACTAGAATACTATACTCGGGATATGGACTTTATAATTATTGACACTGGAGCGGGTATTTCCAATATTGTATTAGGATTTATAGCCGCTGCTGATGATGTGTTAATCGTCATAACACCTGAACCTACTTCGATAACTGATGGCTATGGAATTATCAAAGTATTGTCCAAGTTTAAACTGCACAAGAAAGTGTATTTGGTTGTAAATATGGCCGGTAATCTGCAAGAGGCACAAGAGAGTGCACGGAAAATTGAAACAGTTGCTAATAAGTACCTGGAAATAAGCATAAGGAGACTGGGCGTTATTTATTCTGATAATAGTGTGAAAAAATCTATAAAAGAAATGACACCTTTTATTAAAAGATATCCACGCAGTCAAGCAGCACGAGATGTAATGAAGATAGCAGAGAATATTATAGAACATAAGGTTGGGTTTCACATGGGAGCTAACAATTTTGCCCAAAAATTAATAGGCCTGTTAAAGTGAGGGAACATGAATGAATATAGAAAGAGTTCTTCAAGTTAATAGAAAAGTCGAAATATCAATAATTAACGGACGGACAGATACTGATTGGGGGCAAAGTTTAATACAGGAACTATATAATGATTCGTTTTCGATTATGGTTCCTGTGAGAGTTGGACATATACTTTATCTGGAAAAGGGCGATGAAGTTATGGTTTCAATATTGTCTGACGATGCCAGATATAGTTTTAAATCAGAAGTTATTGACAAAAGAAAAGAAGCTGGGATCAGATACGTTTTGCTTAAGAAACCACTTAAATTAACCACATCAGAAAGAAGGAATTTGGTAAGAGCAAAAACGTTACTATCCATCAAATATACAATTATACAAAAAGAAGAAGAAGAACACTGGGAAAGTATAGAACCGGTTAATGTGGCATCTGTAATTGATTTAAGTGGCAGAGGAATAAGTTTATCGCTTAATCAGCCGCTAGCAACGCATCTACAAGTTGTGTTGAGTATTCCTCTAGAAATTAATAATATTCAGGCAACAGTAAAATTATTAGGTAAAGTAGTTAGATGCGAACAAAGTAATGGCTTCTACAGAATAGGAATAAAGTTTGAAAACATTAATGAGAAACAAGAAGATTTGATTATGAAATACGTTTTTTGGGCTCTAAGAAAGTACATTCAAGTAGCTAGGGATGATTATTAATATGGATGAAAATATAACGATTGATCCGCATCAATACTTGCCGCTTGTTAAATCAATAGTTGATCGGCTCGATGTTAGAATTCCAGATTGCTGGGATAAAGAAGATATGATTGGTTATGGTATTTTAGGACTATTGGAAGCCCTGGGACGATTTCAACCAGATAAAGGAATACAATTTGCTACATTTGCTTCAAAACGTATTCGAGGGTCTATATTGGATGCTTTGAGAAAAGATTCTCCTTTATCACGTAACTGCTGGCAAAAGGTCCAAACAATAACCGAAGCTATGGAAAAAATCTCAGCAAATACTGGTAAAGAAGCATCCATAAGTGAAATAGTTAAAGAAGTCGGCTTGGAAAAGTCAGATATAGAAGAAGCAATGCAGTCATATAAGTTACTTGCTTCAATTTCTTTGGAACAAACTCTGGGCCTAAATGAGTTGAGAATAAAGGATACGCTGAAGATAGAGTTAGATAAATCTCCTGAAGAAAAGTTCTTGGAAGATGAACAAACTAAAATTCTAAGTGAAGCTGTGTCTTTGCTTGAAGAACGTCAAAGGCTGGTATTAACCCTTTATTATTATGAGGAATTAACTTTAAAAGAAATAGCCGCTACTCTTGACGTTAGTGTATCCAGAGTATCCCAATTAAAAACTATGGGTTTGGCTGCTTTACGAAGCAGATTAAGCACAATCTATGGTTAAAAAATAGAAATAACTACCGATAGAATTAGGAGGGGGAAAATGATAAAAGCAATCTACACTACTAATACAGGTCTAAACGCAATGCAAAAGAAAATGGATGTGATAGCGAATAACATAGCTAACGTAAATACCGATGGATTCAAGCAGAGCAAGTTATCATTCAGAGAACAGATGAATGGAGTTTTTCCAGATGAAAATAAAAGCGATTTCTCAGCCGGTAATCTAAAACAAACTGACCGCAAATACGACTTTGCTTTAGAAGGAGATGCATTTTTCAAAATAAATACACCTCAAGGTTTTAGATATAGCAGAAATGGGTCTTTTACGATTAATGAATCAGGTTATTTGGTTGACAATAACGGAAACAAAGTAGTTGGGATAACAGGTGATATTAAAGTAGTAGACGGCAAGCCAGATCAAGACTTCTATTTGGCAAGCTTCAAAAATAAAGAATACCTGATCCCAACAGAAGCTGGTTTTATTGATTCAGATCAAAGTGGATTGTCTAGAGCAGATAACATTCAAGTACTTCAAAATGTAATTGAAAACTCAAATGTAGATTTAGTTCAGAATATAGCTGAAATGATAAGCACAGCAAGAAGTTTTTCGTTTAACAGCCGAATGGTTAATACTGAAGACGACATGTTAAAAAAAGCAGTAGATGAGATTGGATCATTAAAATAAACATTCTGGGCAATTCAGAGATTAAGGAGGATATAAAGATGGCGAAAATCATGATAGTTGATGATGCAGCGTTTATGCGAATGATGATTAAAGATATAGTTACTAGGAATAATTATGAAGTTGTTGGAGAAGCCCAGAACGGGGCAGAGGCTGTTGAAATGTATTTGAAGTGTAAACCAGACATAGTAACAATGGATATTACAATGCCTGAAAAAGATGGCATTTCAGCCGTAAAAGATATTATGGCAATAGATTCTAATGCGAAAATTATAATGTGCAGTGCAATGGGACAACAATCCCTGGTTATGGATGCTATAAAAGCAGGAGCTAGAGACTTCTTGGTTAAGCCTTTTAAACCAGAACGCGTAATACAAGCATTAGAAAAAGCATTGCGTTAAAGGATAATGGAATATGAATGATACTCTTTCTCAAAAAGAAATTGATGCGCTTTTAAATAAAATGGCAAATGGTGATAACCAACCACCAGATAATAAAGATGACCATATTACAACTGCTAAGAAATATAACTTTCGCAGGCCTAACAAATTTACTAAAGATCAACTAAGAACCCTGTTTATGATAAATGAAAATTTCGCAAGAATTCTTTCAAACTTCTTATCAGGATATTTGCGAAGTACAATAAAAATTGAAATTGCATCGGTAGAGCAAATAACTTATGAAGAATTTATTACATCTATTCTTACTCCTACTTTATTAACTATATTTCAAATGGAGCCTTTAAGTGGCAATGCAGTAATAGAGTTTAGTCACAATTTTACATCTCCAGTAATCGATTTGTCATTTGGAGGGATAGGTAAAAAGACCGATAAGGTAAAAGAATTGACTGAGATTGAATTGAGGGTACTAAGGAAATTAATTGGGAAATTGTTGGATAATATGGCTCTTGCATGGTCAGATGTAATCTCGTTTAAGCCAGTAATAGACTCAATGGAAACAAACCCTCAATATAATCAGATTATTTCGCCGAATGAAACAGTTGCAATAGTTACCTTCACAGCTGATATTGCTAATAATCAAAGCATAATTAATTTGTGCTTGCCGTATGCAACCTTAAAAGAAGCAATTGCTAACTTAACAGCCCAAAACTGGTTTGCTACTCAGCAATACGCTGATAGTTCACAGTTGAGATACATTGAAAATCGTCTCGGAAAAGTATACGTGGACATTACCGCGTGTTGCGGAGAAACTCAGTTAACCATTCAGGACTTCCTGCAGCTTGAAGAAGGAGATGTCGTACTTCTGAACACTATTGTAGGCGAAGATATGGAATTACTAATAGAAGGTCATCCTAAATTTAAATTTCAGCCAGGAATCATTGGAAATAAATTAGCTACTATAATTACAGGAAAATTATAGGGGGACAAACATGGATAAACCATTTTTATCACAAGAAGAAGTTGACGCATTGCTGGGTGGAAATAATATAACGTTTGACTCCGATAAGGAGAATACTCAGAATTTAACTTTATCGCTGGAAGAGAAGGACGTTCTCAGCGAGATAGGAAATATAAATGCAGGGTCTGCTACAACAGCTTTATCGGAGCTTTTATCCCAAAGAGTAATAATAGACACTCCTAATTTAAAGCTTACCACTCCTAAAGAACTTCAGAAGAATTTTACTACACCCTATTTATTAGTCGAGGTAGAATACACAACCGGTATTGAAGGCACTAATGTATTTATTTTAAAAGCATCAGATGCAGCTATAATAGCAAACCTTATGATGGGAGGAGACGGAAAAGATGCTTCTATCGAAATGGATGAAATAACATTAAGTGCTGTATCTGAAGCAATGAATCAGATGATAGGATTTTCTGCTACATCTATGTCGCAAATGTTCCGAAGAACTATTGAAATATCACCTCCTAAAATTACATTAATAAATATAAAACAAGATGAAGAGCAGCTAGAATGGAACATATTCGATGACAATATAGCGGTAATTTCATTTAATCTTCAAATAGGAGACCTTCTTCAGAGCGAGATTATGCTAATCATGAATATTCGCGTTGCAAAACAACAGGTCCAATATTTAATTAGTGATACATCTATTAACGATAGCTTTGCTGTCGATGAAAAAGATACTTTACAGGACATTTCCCCTAAAGAGTTAAAGCAGAAACAAATTATTGTTGATGATAATATACCCATAAACAACAATAATTTGAACCTTATTTTGGACATCCCACTTAAATTATCAGTTGTACTTGGAAAAACTAAACGAAACATTTTTGATGTATTAAAGCTTACCCAGGGGTCCATTGTGGAGTTGGAGAGGTTAGAAAGTGAACTGGTAGACATCTTAGTTAACGATACCCTAATTGCCAGAGGGGAAGTTGTAGTGGTAAAAGAGTACTTTGGGGTTCGAATAACCGACATAATATCAACCGAAAACAGGATCAAAAGCCTGGTATCACGATAACTGCACTGTTGCCTGTTCTAGAGGCAGGGTATAAATAAATGCTGTGATGAGGAGTAAGTAAATGGATTTAGCTTCGCTTATAGGGTTACTGGTAGCAATTTTGTCTCTTGTTGGAGCCTTTGCTCTCGAAGGTGGAACAATGGGTATGCTTCTGGTGACCACCGCCGCCCTAATTGTTTTCGGCGGCACGATTGGGGTTACTATAATAAGCTTTACCCTAAATGATATTAAAAGAGTTCCATACTTTATAAAGATGGTTTTTAACAATAAGCAAATGGATTATAACAGTGTCCTCGAACTGCTGGTATACAATGCGGATAAGGCCCGCAAAGAGGGATTTCTCAGCTTGGAAAGCGAGTTAGATACGATCGAGAATAAATTTCTAGCCCGCGGTTTACAAATGGTTATAGATGGTACTGACCCTGAGTTAACCAAGAACATAATGGAAATGGAAATAGAAGTCTTTGAGAAAAATGAACAAGTTGGTTCTGAGATATTTATGACCGCGGGTGGTTTTGCTCCTACCATGGGCATAATAGGTACGGTCATGGGTATGATAAATGTTTTGAGTAATCTATCAACACCTGACGAACTGGGGGGGGCAATTGCAGTTGCTTTCCTGGCGACTCTTTATGGTATTGCTTCGGCTAATATATTATGGATTCCATTTGCCACCAAAATCAAAGCGAGAATTAATAGGGAAACCTTCCTTATGGAGATGATTCTAGAAGGTATTCTTTCTATACAGAATGGAGAGAATCCCCGAATTTTAAGGGAAAAACTAAACGTCTTTCTGCCCGCCGAAACTCGTAATGAATTAGCTGTGCGGGAGAAGGAACAGATGGGAATGTAACTTGGATGAAGAGGCGCAGATCTAAAGGAGAAGGACATTCTAGTGGAGCAGGTATGGAGCGTTGGCTGCTCAGTTATGCAGATTTCATCACCTTATTAATGGTGTTTTTTATATTAATGTATTCGCTGAGTAAGGTAGATCTCGAGAAATATAATGCAATAGCCAACTCGTTGAGTGTGGTTTTAACCGGTTCAACGATATCCCCCGATTCGAATGGGCCAGCTGTGATACCAGGTGATTCCGGACAGCAAATCCCCAAGGAAGGGAATGAGGAGTTGATTAACCGGGGGCAGTTGGAAGCGGTTAAAAAACAGATACAAGAATTTATAGATTCTGAAAAGTTAAATAATTCCAGTCAGACAGCGGGCAATACTTCCAGTTCACTGGAGAAATATATTGAAATAATAGAGCAGGAACGTGGCCTGGTAATAAGTATAAAAGATACCCTTCTATTCACTAGTGGTTCTGATGACCTTAATCCCCAGGCCAGAAATATTATGAAACAATTAGGCTCGGCACTTGTTAAGGTGCCTAACTATATACGTGTAGAGGGTCATACTGATAATTTGCCGATTAATACCCCGGAATTTCGCTCCAACTGGGAACTTTCTGTGATGCGAGCTTCCACTGTAGTGCATGTTTTACAAGAAGAGGCAGGAATCTCACCCGAGCGTCTTTCCATAAGTGGCTATGGAGAATACAGACCCATGGTACCCAACTTAAACCCAACTAACCAGGCCAGAAACCGGCGGGTAGATGTGGTTATTCTTAAAAAGAAATATGATGATTTCGAGCCTCATAAGGCTCAAGCAATAACCCCATAGGTGTTTTTTTAGGAGGTAGATTTTTACGAAGAAAACTATTATTATACTTATGGTTGTGGTTCTGACATATCTGCTTGCAGGAAAGACATTAGAAGCTTATACTAAGCCTGCCTTTTCCGAACCGATGGTTAATAGTGCAGTATCCTCAGAGCTTAAGTCTCAAGAAAAAAGCAAGATTGAAAATAATATTATTGGATATAGTTATAGGGGTAATATTATAAGTGACATTATTATTACTCCGGTGAATTATAACAAAACAATGCTTATCACATTTGCAGTGCACGGGTTTGAAGGATCCTGGTATAATGATGGGTCAGCGCTGACCCAGATAGCTAATGATGTAATAAGAGAATTTTCAAACAATCCAGAAGAACTAAATACAACCAGATTAATTATAGTGCCCTGCGTTAATCCGGACGGTATTTGGCAGGGTAAAACAGATAACGGATTTGGCAGGTGTAATGGTCAGGGGATAGATATTAACAGGGATTTTGATTATCATTGGGAATTTTGTAACGATCCTAAATATCGTACTGGAAATGCTCCTTTTGCTACCCCAGAAGCACAAATCCTCCGCGATTTAGTCTTGAAAGAAAAGCCGGAAATAGTGATTGATTTTCATGGATGGTTAAATTGTACATATGGTGATGCAGAATTAGGCAAATACTTTAATAAATATTTTGGCATTAAAAACCAAAACCCGATATCTAGAGATCAGGTTTATATGCAGCAGTATTTCACCGGTTGGGCCAGTCAATTTGCACGTGCTATTATGGTTGAATATCCAAATCCAATAAATCCCCAGAATTTAATTAAATGGGACTATAGCAATAAAACTATTACTGCTATAAAGGAAATATGCAGTAAGATATAGCTTTTATCTAATCAAAACTACGACATGCCCTCAGAGTATTTTACAAGCTCCGTCAATGTATTGGCGGAGCTTATTTTTTATCAGGCAGAGAACTAACCAGAGTTGAGAAACATATTATAATACAGGAAATATCCAAATTTAGAAGTGATAATGCAGAAACTTCGCCTAATTATAGGGACATCATAATTTTATAAGAAGGAGTAATAATATGAAAGTTGAGTGGGCTGCCAGCCCGAATTTTACACCTGGCCGTAGCGGACGTAAACCTATTGCTATAGTGAACCATATTACCGCAGGACTAATGCCGGGAACTTTATCCTGGCTGCAAAACAATGCAGCTAAGGTAAGCGCTCATTACCTGGTGACTAAGTTAGGCCAAATATTTCAACTGGTCAAGGATGAAGACACTGCATGGCATGCGGGAATTGTTAATAAACCTTTCTGGACCCTTTATGATGGCACTAATCCCAATTATTATACTCTCGGGATTGAACATGAGGCTTTTGCAGGTGAGTCTCTTACTGAAAAGCAATACCAGGCAACCCTTTGGCTTCATCAACAATTAATTTCCAGATGGAATATACCTATAGATAGGAATCATATCATAGGCCACTATTATTTGGATTCAATAAACCGTCGCAACGATCCAGGACCAAATTTCCCCTGGGATAGGTTATTTGCCGGCTTATCTAGTGATCAACCAAAAATATACATTAAGGTGGGGGAGACTGTAATTTCTGGTACTTTAATTGAAAATCGGGCCTATGGTCCAGTTCGTGAACTGGCTCCAGCCCTGGGCAGAGAGGTGAAGTGGGACGGTAATACCAATACCGTATTAGTAGAACCAGCAATACCTGATAATGTTACCGGGATAAAGGTTGTTGTAAGTAACAGATGGTTATCTGGTATTGACATAAATAACCGTGCCTTTGTTTCGGTGCGTGATTTGGCTGAATCACTCGGGCGTCAGGTAAGCTGGGATGGGCCCGGCAAAACTGTAACAATAAAATAACTAAAATAAGCATAAAGCCACTGAGTTATTTACTTATTACTGAACGTTGCTGTGCTATGGTAACAAATACCAGGAAACTGCATAGCTTAATACAGGAGGTGTTGTATTATGGGAGATGAACTCGATTGTCTAAAGGATGATATTAAGGAGATAAAGGATGGGATTAAAGACATAACTAGAAATATGAATAATCTTAGGGTCTTAATCGCGGGTGATTATGTAACTAAAAAAGATTTTGCGTCCGAAATCGAAAAAAATGACCATGCTCATAGCAATTTTACCAACTCCCTAATCTTCATAACCCTCACTTTGTTAACCGTTTTTGGTTATTTGGTTATAAAATAAGCATACCAGGAGCCTGAGCTCCTGGTATGCAGCTAGTCTGCAACTCCTTACTATTGCTTCTGAGGGTAATAGTGGGTATGCAGGAGTTCATGGGATTTATGTCCCAGGGGCTCATGCAGGAAATCTTTATAAAGAATTTTAACTTCCTCATTCTCATGTGACTTACGGATTGGCAGACTGGCATCTTCTGCGTAAATGGCATCAATTCTTTCTTTTCTCTTTTCAATAGTAGAAGGAATTGGCTGACCGCCGCCGCCAATACATCCTCCCGGGCAGCACATAACTTCAATAAAGTGGTAGGGGGAGGTACCAGCTTTGATATCCTCCATAATTTTTCGGGCATTACCAAGTGAGTTGGCAACCGCTACTTTTACCTTAGTTCCAGCCAGATCAACTTCTGCTTCTTTCATCCCTTCGAAGCCACGAACCATGGTGAAGTTTACGTCTTGCAGGGTTTCACCGACAACCACTTCATAAACGGTCCTTAAAGCAGCTTCCATAACTCCGCCGGAAGCGCCAAATATAACCGCTGCTCCGGTGTATTCACCAAGAAGAGAATCAAATTTACCAGGCTCCAATTTATCGAAATTTAATTGTTCCATATTAAAGAGCTTGCCAAGCTCACGTACAGTAAGAACCAGGTCAACATCCCGATAACCACTGGCATTCATCTCTGGACGGGCTGCTTCAAATTTCTTAGCTGTACAGGGCATGATGGATACTGAATAAATCTTGGATGGATCTATACCCATTTTTTCAGCCCAATAGGTTTTAGCCAGGGGACCGAACATTTGCTGCGGTGATTTACAGGAGGAAAGATGAGCTAATTGATCAGGATAAAACGTCTCAATAAAATTAATCCAGCCAGGGCTGCAGGATGTAATCATTGGCAGGGTACCGCCAGTTTTTAATCTCTGTAATAACTCGTTGCCTTCCTCTAGAATTGTAAGGTCAGCAGTAAAGTTAGTATGGAAGACATAATCAAAACCAAGCTGTTTTAAACCAGCCACAAATTTTAACATCTCCAGTGATCCGGTTGGCAGTCCTACTGCTTCTGCGACTGCTACCCTTACTGCTGGGGCAATTTGAGTGATTACAACCATATCCGGGTCTGCTACTGCAGCCAGGAATTTATCCATTTCTTCATTTTCAATGATGGCTCCCACAGGGCAAGCCAGAGCACATTGACCGCATACCACGCATTTAGTTTCGGCCAGAGGTTTGCCGTCAACTGTTTGAACCATGCCATCCTTGATCTCAAGGGCTCCTACTGTCTGAACATCGTTGCATACCTCAACGCACCTGCCGCACAAGGTGCATTTGGAGGGATCACGAACCAAAGACGGAGTAGATGTATCCTTGGGAAGATTAAGGGGCTTGGTCTCCGAGGAACGAATAAGCAGAGTATCAGCTAAGGCCTGAAGTTCACAATTAAGACTGCGGGCACAATTCAAGCAATCCTGGGGATGAACGGACAAGATTTTTTTGAGGTTCTTTCTTTTCTCCTCAACAACCTGAGGGGTAAAGGTCTTAACAACCATACCCGGGGCGACCAGTTCCGTGCAAGCAGTCCTCATTTCCCCATTGATGTCAACCACGCATACCTTACAGTTATCCTTAACTTTCAGATCGGGGTGACTGCACAGTGATGAAATCTCGAATCCGACTGCTGCAGCAGCTTGCATCACGGTAGAACCGGCTGGAACCGATGCACTGATTCCGTTGACAATAATGCTGACCATTTCATTTCTCCTCTCCCATCTTGTGAATATATTAACGTTATCCGTTACTTCACTTAGTTTATTTTTTGTCAAACATAGTGTCAAGCAGTTTATTAAGCATAAAAATGGGAGATGGAAGCGGGTAAAACCCCAATGATGCGGCGTTTTATAACTGTGCTAGCGATTGGCAGTGCTTCCAGATATACTCATAAATGAGGGTAATAGAATCAAAAAATCCTATTTAAATTATAAGATCCATTACATAGCCGGCAATAGCCAAACAGGAAGTCAAACCAGGTGATTCGATACCAATCAAATTAATAAGCTGTGGGAACCCCTTGTGACTCTCTTCGTTAATAATAAAATCATTAAGGGGTTTAGAGAGATTTTGCAAACGAGGTCTGATACCGGCAAAATCAGGTGCAATATCTTCTATTTTTAAGTCTGGTAAAAATTTGCGTACTGATAGATAAAAACTTTCCTGATGACTATTGTCTATATCATAATTTAAAGTTGATATATCATAGGCATTGGGCCCCAGCCGTAATCGTCCTGTCATATCAGGCGTGATATGAATTCCTAATAGTCCTGATTTACCTGGCAGAGGATAGATAAGATGTCTAATGGCAAAAGGTTTCTTTAAAGTATAGTATTCTCCTTTGCAGGGATAGATGCGATATTTATAGTTATCAATTTTTAGACCCAGTAAGGCCGGTACGGTATCGCTTGACAGACCAGCAGAGTTGATAACCCATTCAGCCTTAAATTTATCACGGTCAGTTTCCAGAATGTATTCGTGCCCGTTGTATTCCAGGCCAATCAGCTTGGAACGAAAGCAAAAAATAACATTATTAAAGCGGCTCAATGTATATAGCTGCTGCATTAACTGATGAACGTCAACAATACCAGACTCTGGTAAATATAAAGCCTCTGATGCATCGATTAAGGGTTCCAGCTGGTTTATCTGGTGACTGGATAACAGGTGTGCTTCAACCTGATTTGCACTGCCTTGTTGCATCAGATACTGAAGACCGGGCAGATCATCGGCATCAGGTGCTACGATGATTTTGCCCAGCTTTTTATAGTCAACCCGAAAATTATTACAAAAATCGTAAAGCCGCTCTCTTCCCTCAACACAAAGCTGCGTTTTAAGCATTGTAGAAGGGTAATATATACCAGAGTGAATAACCTGACTGTTCCGGCTAGAAGTTTCAAGTCCGAAGGATGGATTCTTTTCTAATACCACAACAGTTTTATTAGTCTGCCGGGAAAGTTCGTAGGCAATAGCAAGACCAACTATACCTGCTCCGATAATAGCAATATCAACTTTTTCCATCATAGTATGGAGGCATCCTTTCGATTAAGATCCAGCCTTATTTATCAGCATATAATTGGCCTGCAGATGACCAATTTTCACGGGGATATTCATCAATAACAAGTTCAACCACGTCAGGTTTTACATTCAAAATACGAACAATCTCACGGGTTAATACCTCGGCAAGTTCACGTTTTTGTTCCAATGAACGTCCTGCTATCATTTTTACATTTATAAATGGCATATACATCCTCCTAAATTTTTATAATATGAAAATTATAGCTGTATATTATTATTCAGACAATAAGATCGGTAGGCGCTGATGGATATGAACCCAATACTTGTACATCATGAGCTATTGTTTTGAGGCCTTCCAACGCACTTTTGACAGGGGAATCCAGGTGATGTCCCTCAATATCTATGAAGAATAAATAATCACCAATCCTGGTGTGTGCAGGCCGTGATTCTATTTTGGTGAGATTTATACCGCGCAAATAGAATTGCTCCAACACTTGGAATAAAGCTCCAGGTTTATTCATTAAATAAAGTAAGAGTGAAGTCTTATACAAATGCAAGTGGGGACGGTTCTTGCTTGCATTCTCCTTGGAAAGGGTGATAAAACGAGTTTCGTTATTTGTACGATCTTGAATTTCCGGAGACAATATAACCAGTCCATAAGCCCGAGCCGCTTCAGCAGTCCCCACCGCTGCCCAGGAATCTGCAGATTCTGCCACCCGCCTTGCGGCTTCAGCTGTACTGGTAACGTCTATGAACTCAAGTCCCTGAAAATTACCGGACAAATATTTACGGCATTGCGCCAGGGCCTGTGGGTGGGACAAGATACGGGATATTCCTTTGGTTTCTGTGCCAGGCCTGGCCAATAAATTGTGTTTTACCGGCAAGACTATTTCGCCGGATATTTCCAGATCGTATTCATAAGCCAGCAAATCAAGGGTTTGGTTTACTGAGCCCTCGCAGGAATTTTCAATTGGAACAATTCCACTGTCCACTTCGCCGAGGTGGACAGCGGAAAAGACAGCCTCAATTGAAGGATAGGGAATAAATTCCCAACTATCATCAAGATAGCGGAGAGCCGCCTGTTCGCAAAAAGTACCACGTGGTCCTAAATATGCCATTTTGTTTTTCACAGATCAATACTCCTTTATTGTTTATAAGAGCGGGGACAGCTGCATTTTTCGTTCTACTGCAGGTACAATTCGTTGTAATTGAGTCATTAAATGTTCCAGATCTTCGGGAGTAAGGGACTGAGGTCCGTCAGACAAGGCTTTAGCCGGTTCCGGATGCATTTCTAAAATTAGGCCGTCCGCTCCTGAGGCTATTGCTGCTAGGGACATGGGCAGGACCAGCCCCCGGTCACCGGTAGCATGACTGGGATCAACAATTACCGGCAGGTGACTTAGCCTTTTAACCATTGGTACAGCACTTAAGTCCAGCGTATTACGGGTAGATGTCTCAAAGGTTCTTATTCCGCGCTCGCAAAGAATGACTTTTCCATTACCCTCTGACATGATATATTCAGCAGCCATTAGCCATTCCTCTATAGTAGCAGACATACCACGTTTTAATAGGATCGGTTTGTCGGTTTGCCCGGCAGCCTTAAGCAGGCGGAAATTCTGCATATTCCTTGCGCCTATTTGAATTATATCGACATAATCAAGAGAGAGCTGCAGGCTGCGTTCATCGATAACTTCTGTTACTACGGGTAAACCTGTTTCCAGAGACGCTTCTTTTAAAATACTTAGGCCTTCTTCCTCCAGGCCCTGGAAGCTGTAAGGTGAGGTCCTTGGTTTGAAAGCGCCGCCCCTTATTATATTGGCTCCGGCTTTTTTAGCCCGGCGGGCGGCAGTTAATAGCTGTTCTTTACTTTCTACTGCACAGGGGCCGGCTATAACAACTATAGAATCTCCGCCGATTTTTATACCACGTACATCAATGATGGTATTTTCATCCTTTGCTTCCCGGCTGACCAGTTTAAAAGGTTTCATTATTGGGACTATCTTCTCGACGCCGGGCATCTGCTGCAGGTCCCTTAGATCATTCACAAGTCGATCACCTACAGCACCAATCACAATTCGTTTAACCCCACGGATAAGCTGGGTTTGAAATCCTAATTGGTCAAGTCTTTCATTAACGCTCTCAATTTGACCCACTGTTGAATTTACACTCATAACCACAACCATTTTAATTCCTCCTTCAAATTATAAAAGCCCATAGCTATCATCCACTAAGGGACGAAAGCTATGGGCTTCCGTGGTACCACCCTAATTGATCCAGAAAAGGATCCACTCATATAAGGTACGGGAAATAGTTCGCGCATAAAACAAAAAAGCCTTTCATCCCAAGGGACGAAAAGCTCTCGCTTACCGCGTTACCACCCAAGTTGATCTGCATAATATACAAATCCGCTCTTTGCTAAAGGTGCGGGAACTATGTTCCGATACCCCCTTCCTGTTAACGTTGGAAGTCAACGGCCCGGCCTACACATCCTCAGGGAGGAATTCAACCTGCAACTCCGGAGAGAACTTCGGTTAATCATACTTTAAAGGCGCTTACAGTCGGTGACGCCTTCTCCCTGAAAAGCTGGTTTTAACTTACTTTGCTCCATCATAGTTTTTATTAAGATTTGATTATTAAGAATCTTAACATGAAAAAGGCCAAAGTACAACAATAAATTTAGGAAGAAAAGTCAGCCGCCAAGATCGATGCTAATTTAGACTCGCTCATATCATCATACATTTGGCTTCTTCCTATAGCCGTGGGTAATACGACCTGAATTTTACCGCCTACGCTCTTCTTATCCTTGCGCATCTGCACAACTACTTCTTGACTGTCCAGGCTCCCAAAATGAATCGGTAACCCAAAACCTTTGATCAAATCGGTAATTCTGTTTAAATCCAGGGATGAAATCAATTCCAGATGGTGGGCCAGTCGGGCCGCATAAATCATTCCTATCGCCACCGCCTCGCCGTGAGTGAACTTCTCATAGTTGGTCATTGCTTCAAAAGCATGGCCAAATGTATGTCCGAGATTTAAGAGACCGCGCATTCCGCTTTCTTTTTCGTCCTGACTTACAATTTCCGCTTTTATTTCACAGCAACGGGTAACGATATGCATTAGACATTCGCTGTCTCGTGATTTAATTTTATCCATATGGTCTTCCAGATAAATAAAGAAATCCTTGTCCCAAATGATTCCATATTTAATTACCTCGGCCAGCCCGGTTAAGTATTCTCTTTCCAGAAGGGTATCAATAAAGGCAACATCTACAAAGACCAGGCCTGGTTGATAAAATGCACCCACGAGGTTTTTTCCCTGGCTTAAATTAACACCGGTTTTACCTCCTACACTACTGTCCACCTGGGCTAAAACAGTGGTAGGAATTTGAATATAGCCAATGCCACGCATATACGTAGCAGCTGCAAATCCGGCAATATCACCTACTATGCCTCCTCCCAGAGCCACTACAGTGGATTTGCGATCCAATCCCTGGGAAATCATTTGTTTATATAAACTCGCTACAGTATCAAGGTTTTTACACGATTCTCCTCCGGCTATAACTGCGGCCTCAACTTTATAGCCGGCACTTTGCAGGATCTCCAGGGTTCGAGGACCGTATAGGTCAAAAACATTTTGGTCGGTGATCATTATTATTTCCGAGGTATGGGGAATAAAAGACAGAAATTGAGTCAATTGCGGCAGCCATCCATCCCCTATACAAATATCATAACTCCGCTCTCCAAGTTCAACCCTCACAGTTTTTCACCAACTTTCTAACGGTATAGGTTGTTCAAGGTATCTTGAAAACCAGGAAAAGAAATATCAATACACTCAGATCCCTGAACAATAGTTTGGTCAGCAGCTAATAGGCCCATCAACGCACAGGCCATGGCTATCCGATGGTCATGGTATGACTGGCATACAGCACCTGAATAGTTACGTCTGCCATTTATTATTAAACCATCCTCGGTTTCTTGAATATCAGCTCCAAAGCGGGTGAGTTCAACAGTAATGGCTCTTAAGCGGTTGCTTTCCTTTACTTTCAGTTCGGCCGCATCTCGTATTATGGTTTTACCTTCAGCTGCTGCGGCGGCTACTGCTAAAACAGGAATTTCATCTATCAGGCGGGGGATTAAGTTACCTGCTATCTCAACTGCTTTTAAACCTTGACCCTCTATTGTTATGTCCCCCATTAACTCACCCGAACTTTCGTACTCATTTGCGATACTAATCTTGGCCCCCATTTCTCCAAGTACATCGAGAATTCCTGTGCGGGTGGGATTTAAACCCACCCGGGTTACAGTAACTCTGGAACCGGGGATTATAGCTCCGGCTACGAGAAAAAAGGCGGCTGAAGAAATATCGCTGGGTACGATAACCTGTTGAGCAACTAATGAACTCGCTTTAATCATGGTAGTTAATCCGTTAGTTTGGATATTGGCACCAAAAGCTTGAAGCATTTTTTCAGTATGATCGCGGGAAAAGGCTGGTTCAGTAACGGCAGTCTCCCCATCAGTGTACATTCCGGCCAAAAGAATAGCTGATTTAATCTGAGCACTGGCTATCGGCGTGTTATAACTTATATTCTTTAAATGGCCTCCTCTGATAGCCAGTGGGGCATATCGTCCTTTGCCGCGCCCCCAGACCTGAGCTCCCATTTGTCGTAAGGGGTCAGCAACCCGGGCCATAGGACGTCTGCGAATAGAGGCGTCCCCGGTTAATATGGTTAAAAAATCCTGCCCGGCTAGCAATCCAGAAAGTAAACGGATAGTTGTTCCTGAGTTGCCTGCATCCAAGATGTTGTCGGGTTCTGATAAGCCTGCTGGACCTTTTCCTATAACCTGCAAATGGGTTGAGCTAAGTTCTTTAACCTCAATTCCTAATTGTCTCATACACTGTACCGTACTCAGGCAGTCCTGCCCAGGCAAGAAATTTTCTATATCTGTGATCCCGGAAGCAATACCCCCAATTATTACGCTGCGGTGAGAGATAGATTTATCTCCCGGTACACTTACAATGGCCTCCAGGGTTTTTATAGGCTTAATTATCATATCCATAAATATCACTCACTTTATGATGTTTTAGAGCATTCAGCTTGGTTATAGTTTAATATTATATATGAAAAAAGCTAAAAAACAAAAGACGGCAACGGGTTCTTACTACTTTAATACAAAACTGCTATGTTTTTATAGAAGGAAAAATAAGGCAAGGTATCGAATGCTAAATAAATATCATTTCTGATTGAAAAGGAGATTTAAATGAAGAAGAATGTGCTAACCTGGCTCATCTTGACGTTGTTTATCCTGTCCATATCCGGTTGTTCTGCAAACAAAGCAGATGTCGAAAAAACAGTTCCAAAGGAAGCAGTGAGCTTTAAAGCAGCAGTCCTGAGAGGACCTACGGCAGTAGGAATTATTAAGATGATAGATTCTCAGCCATCTTTGGGCGACAACGTTAAGGTGGAGTATCTGATTGAACAAACTGCTGATACGTTGAATTCAAAGCTTCTTACAGGTGAAATAGAAATCGCAACAATTCCTACTAATATGGCTGCTAAGCTTTATAATAAAGGGGTAAAATATCAAATAGCTGCCATGAATACCTGGGGAGTCATGTATGTACTAAGCAATGGAGTAATAATTGATAGTTGGGCTGACTTAAAAGGTAAACAGGTTGATGCTGCAGCAAAGGGTGCCGCTTCTGATATAGTATTCCGGTATTTGCTAACCAAAAATGGAATTAATCCAGATAAAGATTTGACTTTAAAATACATTCCCAGCCCTGCAGAACAAGCTCAGATGGCAATAGCAGGTAAAAGTGCAATAACTGTTTTGCCTGAACCATGGGTTTCTACTGTGCTTAATAAGAATCAGAATGTGAAATTAGCTTTAGATATGCAGAAGGAATGGACTCGTATTAACGGTGCTGATGTTCCTTTTGCGCAGACCTGTTTGGTGGTTAAAGCGGATTTTGCCAGCAAACATCCTGAGATTATGACTAAGTTCCTGCAGGAGTATGCCAAATCTATTGACTGGGTCAATAATAATCCCGCTGAAGCAGGAGATATGATTAAGAAACGCGATATCGGCATACCTGCAGACGTTGCAACAGCAGCAATTCCCAGATGTAATCTGCGTTATATGAGCAGTACAGATGCAAAATCTGCTGTAGAAAAATACCTGCAGGTACTTCTGGACTTTTCTCCTGATTCTATAGGAGGGAAATTACCAGATGCTGAATTCTACTACCAAAAATAGGCTGCTTACCATAGCTTCCATACTTGTGCTTATTGCAGTGTGGAAGCTATTAGCTATTTTCTGGCACCAAGAGTTAATCCTTCCATCACCAGATGTTACGCTGAGTAAATTGTGGCTGGTTATCAATTCTGATAATTTTTGGCCTTCGGTAGGGGCAACTCTGGCAAGAGGATTACTAGGATTTCTGATTTCCTGTTGTCTGGGCATAATGTTAGGATTTGCGGCCGGTTTCAGCACACCCATTTTTTGGCTGCTCCATCCCTGGGTAACAGTGATAAGGACTACCCCGGTAATGTCAATAGTCATACTGGCGATTATCTGGTTTCAAACCGATGTTGTACCAGTATTTGTGACCTTTTTGATGATATTTCCAATCATTTATGGGAACGTGGTAGCTGGAATAAAAAATGTAGACCGGCATTTATTAGAGATGGCCAAAATGTACCGGGTTAAAGCACGTCGTATTATCTTGGAGTTATATTTTCCATCTATATTGCCTTATATGTTGGCAGGAGCTTCTAATGCTATGGGGATTACCTGGAAAGTAATAATTGCAGCTGAAATATTAAGCCAGCCCTTTTATGCAATTGGCACCAACCTAATGATTGCCAAAATTGATTTAGAAACCGCTCAGGTACTTGCCTGGACAGTTGTGGCTATCGTAATTAGTTTTATATTTGAGTATCTTATTAATGCCCTTGAAAATACATTGAAGACGTGGGGTTAAGCGGATGGCCTTTATATTAAATAATATTCACAAGAAGTTCGGAGATTTGTATGTTTTAAAACAATTAAGCATGCAACCTGAAGAACATAAACTAATTTGCATACTCGGTCCATCTGGATGCGGCAAAACTACTCTGCTAAATATTATTTCAGGGGTTATCCCCACTGACCAGGGTGAAATATTTGGCTTTGAAGGCAAGACGATCAGTTATCTTTTTCAAGAAACTCGATTATTACCGTGGAAAACGGTTCAGCAAAACATCGAATTTGTCTTAAAAGATAAGTTGAACAAGAACCAAAGGAATTCAACCATTAACCGTTATATAGATATGGTTGGGCTCAGGGGGTTTGAAAATTATTATCCTGATAAATTGAGCGGCGGAATGAAGCAAAGAGTTGCTATAGCCAGAGCATTTGCTTATCCGGCTGACATTTTACTCATGGATGAGCCCTTTAAGGGATTGGATTTACAGCTAAAAACGGCACTCATGGAGGCTTTTACAAATTTATGGGTGATGGAGAAACGGAGTGCACTTTTTGTTACTCATGACATAGACGAGGCTTTGCTCATTGGTGAGGAGATATATGTTTTGACCCAAAGGCCGTCATCGGTCAAAGGAATAATCATCAATAATATTCCACATAAGGAAAGGAATCTACATAAAGAAAATATAAGAATGATTGAGCAGGAAATTTATCAATTAATGACCAGCCCTTAGTTCCTTTGGCAGCATTTACAAACATATTGAACTCCCTCTTATTTGTAGAAAATGATAGTATTTAATATAAACAGATAAAAGATAAATGCATTAGGTATTCCCTGAGATTTTTACCTTAAGGATTGCATGGAACTGATTTTAGTGATATAGTTTGAAATCTATAGTTAGATTAGTTTTAGTACTATTCGTTGTAACTGTTTGTTTTGCATCAGCCCAAGATGTAGGCGGCAGATAAAATCAACTGTTTTTTATCAGCGGGTTCACATATAATTAATTTAGTAGGAGTACAATTAACTGTGGGTATTAAAACCGTTTACGCTTAGAATCAGGCTGCAATTACCAAGAATATTTAGCTTTAGTCGCAAATAGATGCGGAGGTGATGTTATGAAAAATAGATGGGGTAAAGGAGATCCGGTTAATCTTTCTGATTTGCTCAAAATTACACCGGTTGCTAATGAGATCATACACCTGAGTGAAGAACTTGGAATGAGCCTAACTGATGTTATGTGGATCGTATCTCAAATCATAGAAAACAGTGATGAATTCTCTGGTTCGGGGGGGTCTAAAATAACTGATGAGGCTGCAGATGAAGAATGGGATGAAATAGATATGGAAAACATGGAAGATGAAATGGATCAGGCCATGTATTTGGTTAACGTCAAGATAAATGGAACAGGGAGATTCCCGGAAATAGGTTTTAAGGCAGGAGTAAACGATAAAGAAGATATGCATTATTTTTTCGATATGGTACTGGAAATGATTGATAAGTTGGATTAAAGTTTTGAACAATTCGCTTCTAAAAAGTCCGGATTTATCCGGACTTTTTTTGTAGACTGCAATTTATTGCAGGGTGAGGGGGTTGGAGGATTTATATGCTTATTAAACTGACAAAACACATAAAATTAGTTAGGCCGGAGGCTAAAGCCGTATTTCCATACAGCAACTCTTTATATATAGATGATGAAGTAAAGACTATGATAGATGCAGGGGCAGGTGGAAGAGCCTATGCTGAAATACCGACCAATGAAATTAAACTCCTGATGCTAACACATCATCACTTCGACCATATTAACGGGGTGAGTTTCTTTAACAACGCTAAGAAAATGTCGGGTCGAGAAGAATTGTGGGCATTTCAGGACGAAACTAAATACGCAAAATCGAGTGGGTATCATCGCTGGCACGAGTTGATGGGCAGTCAGAGAAATGAGAAATGGGAAAAGATCATCAATTTACCTGATGATGTGCCTTCACAGCCAGTATTTCAAAAAATTGATATAGCCGGGGTATTCAAAGATGGAGATATTTTCAACCTTGGCAGTACTTCCTTAACTACAATACATACTCCGGGACATTCTCCAGGGCATTATGCATTTTTCTTTCCTCAGGAGAAAATTCTATTCTCGGCAGATCTGGATGTCTCATCCCGAGGTCCCTGGTATGGGGACGAATTTTGTGATTTGGATGATATAGTTAATTCAATAAATAAATTAATAGCCCTTAAACCGCAAATATTGGTAAGCTCACATAGAAGGATTTTAGACTCAGGGGTAGAAGATTTACTGCGAGATTACTTAAATATTGCTCTGCAAAGGGAGGTGAATATACTAAATTATCTTACAGAGCCACGAACAATTGATGATATTGCTAATCAGGATTTTATCAACGAATGGGAACTAGGGACCCAACACGTGCTTTTCTGGCAGAAAATGATGATTGTAAAGCACTTGGAACGTTTGATTAAAAATGGGATGGTAACAAAAAATGAAGATAATAAATATATTAAGTTTAGGAGTAGCCCTAATAGTAATTAACTCTATATTAATATAAAAAACAAAACTTATCATTTTGTGGTTCTAAATTTAACAAAAGGAGAGTAAAATTGGTTTAGGGCTAAAATAGAAGACTAAGTGAAAGGAGGGGTAAAGGTGGATAAAAAGTTAATAGACGAGATCCTAAGAGACATCGGGTTGGAACACATTGATGATGATGAAACCGACCAGCAATAAGAAGGAGCCATTTAAGGCAGGAACTTAAATGGCTCCACTTTTTTGCCTATTCTGAGGTCATTTTTAACAGTTCTGAAACAGTTACAAATTCATATCCCTGGGCTTTAAGATTCTTTATGATAACGGGTAATGCTTCTGTAGTCTGTTTACATGTATCACTGGCGTGCATAAGGATAATATCTCCAGGGTGAACCTTCTTGGTCACTCTATCAATAATACTATTAACACCTGGATTCATCCAGTCAAGAGAATCGGTCGACCACTGCACTGCTTCATATTTTGATTCATGAATCGCTTCAATTACCTGATCGTTAAAATCTCCATTGGGAGTTCTGATTAGGGTTGCATCTACCCCCGTAATCTCCTTGATGTTACTATGTGCCTTCATTATTTCATCTTTTATTTCTGCTTTACTTAGATTGCTTAAATTAATATGTCTATAACCGTGACTGCCGATCTCATGTCCGTCTTCTTTGATTCTTTTAGGAACATCAGGATATTGCTTTACCCAGGGACCAGACAGAAAGAAAGTACTCTTTACACCATTATTTTTTAGAATATCTATTACCGGGATAGGGGTATTGTTGCCCCAGCTTATATCGAATGTAAGAGCTACTACTTTTTTCTCTGTTTTTATTTCATATACTGGTTTTAATTTGTGATAGGCTTGAACGTATACCACGCTGCTAGTTAATACAATGGTTGCTAGTAGGGTAATCAAGGCTATTTTGGTTCTAGCTTTAAGCTCCCAAAACCCAAATATTCTAGGCATATTTTTGTCATACCTCCTATTAATCATTTATATATTCATATTTTCGAAAAACATCTTTATTCCTTATTCCCTAATTTAATTAATTCGCTCATGGTTACGAAACGATACCCCTCCAAGGTAAGTTTATCCAGAAGAATATCCACTGCCTTGGCTGTCTCCAGGCCATTGTTAGCTCCATCGTGGAGAAGTATGATCTGTCCGGGCTGAATATTTTTTATGATATGGTTGGCAATCGATGTGCAGCTGTTTCCAGTTTTCCAATCCTTACTATCCTGCTGCCATGTCCAATAGGTAATAGTTAAATGCTCTTTCTTTGTTAGTTCAACAAGATTATCGGAGAGATATCCCCCAGGAGGACGAAAAAGAACGGGATTTTGTGAAGTGATTTTATTAATTATTGCATTGGCTGTATCGATTTCATCCTTAAAAATCTCAGTTTTATTACTGGCGAAATTGGAATAACTATGACTATAACTATGGTTGGCTATTTCATGTCCTTGTGCTGCTATCTTCTTCAGGAGTTCAGGTTGCTTTTCAGCTCTGTTCCCAATAACAAAAAAAGTAGCATGAACGTTATGCTTTTTTAAAATATCCAACACTGCAGGGGTTTTCGATGGATCAGGACCATCATCAAATGTTAAAGCCACCGCCTTCTCGGAAGTTTTCACCATGGTAACGACCAGCTTTTCTTGCTTCCATTTATTCATATTAGGATGCAAAGCAATATTATAGGTACTAAAACCAATAAGAAAAATACCTGTGAAAATAAACCCCAATGTTCTTTTCCTGAACAATAATATCAACGATATACCTCCTCAGGCATTTGCCGACGGGTAACGATAACAGATATGAAGTAATTTGGGCGATTTATTACTTATATAGTTATATTGATCCAATTCTTAAAATATACTTTGATCCAGGCTGATAAACGGTACTATGCAGGCCGCTTTATCAAATAGAACAGTTTTGAATACTTTACTAATTCTTGTCACCAATATATAATATGATTTATAAGATTCAGTGTTTATTTATAGAAACATTAAAATGGGTCGTTAACTCAGCGGAAGAGTGCTTCCCTGACGCGGAAGAAGTCATAGGTTCGAATCCTATACGACCCACCATAAGAAATTAGTAATACCGGGGCTCGAAAGCTCCGGTATTTTTGTTATTTAAATAATAATTGCCCGCAAAATAGCCCTCAATCATCTCAAAAACCATATTTAATCAACTGCAGTACTGAGATTTTTTCAAGGCCACTTATCGTAGAGCAGAGCACCGATTCCGCAATTTTGAATATTATAGATTATAGATATGATCGAAATATTGCAGGGACTAACCAGAGATGTCTTTTCAAATATGATGGAGCACTATTTGTGAATGGGATGCTTATTAGCAAGTTCCATTAATCAAATAAGGAGGCGTTATCATGATTAAAAAACTGGGTGGAACAAGAGCAATACTAGCTTATGCACTTGTAGGTGCTTTTATTGGCGGTTGTTTTTATTCTGGTATGTCAGAGGCTAAGTTAGCTGCATTGGGCACGCTGGCAACAACTGTAGTGGCATTTTACTACTCCAATAAAGCCACGATGGATAAACAGGAATAGGCGCTTTTACAGGATGACTAAAACCAAAAGCCGGGATTCCGGCTTTTTCATTTATTACTAAGATTTGCAGCTATATAAGAAAAATGTTGTTTAGGTCACAAATTTTGGATGCCTAAGCCTGAATAATGAAAAATGGCCTCACATATAATAATGTAAGCATTGAATAGGAGGCCGAGCATGATATATGAATTGCAAATAACTACGGCCGCAGATAGTAGACTACTACTGGAAGAGTTTAATGAGAAATTTTCGTGGCTAAAACAACATGGTTATTCTTTAATAATTAAAGAGCCTGTAATTGAACAAGCGGATACTATATTTATCGATTTAATGCTGAGGGGCAGTACAACCAAAACTCATTATAAAGATGAAGACATTATTTATATATTTAAACATCAAATATCGGAGTTTTTAGCCGAACATATTGTTAGGCATTGGGAAAATAAACTGACCTGGAAAGAGGTTACTAAAAAGGGGCGGCGTATACCTCAAAGTGATCAGTCAGCAATTATGAGTAAAGCGGTTGATTTTTTAAAACGCTGTAATTCTAACGAAAGCCTCAACTTGCTAATGAATTATGGCCGTAAGAATAAAATGACCCATAAAATATTGGATTATTTATATTATCATCATATGCTGGTTATAGAGGGTTTCATTAATTTCTGCATGCAGGACTATTTAACCGAAATTAAATTTGCTGTTGATTTGGCCTGTGAAGAACTAAGAAATGAAAAAGAATACAATGAATTTGTTAAACTTCTCAGATATTTCGTTGATACCCAGCCTCCTATGGTTTTAGAGGTTAATATATTGATGGATAATCAGGGCCGTTTTTCGCTTTGGGATGGCAATGGGATCAGGATCGAAGAGAATATCGATTATTATATGGAAGATATGACGCGCGGGGATATAAGCCTCGACGACGTACTGGTAAGTATTTTAATAACGGTTGCTCCACGCAGCATTGTGTTACACAACACTGGACAGGAGCCTAGAAGCGAATCTGTAAAAATGATAAAGAACGTCTTCGATGAAAGGATAAGTGAGTGTAAAGGGTGTGAACGATGTTTTTCCTTTCAAAAAGAAGGTAGGATCACCAACTCGGAAAACAAATAAACGATAAAAAAGTTAATTAAGAAGCCCGTGAATGAGACGTTAAAATGCGTTGACTAAACGGGCTTTTTTAATGCTTAGATTGGTGTTGTCAATGGGCTGGTGCCAGGGTTATAGCTAACCTAATTTATTTGCGGTACTATATAAAATCTGATATTCTTTTTAGATAGTAATAGATAAAGATATAATATGCTGTGCCAAAATACTAAGATATTTTAGTTGGTGATAGCTCAATATATTCTTTTTATTGTAGTGGTGTAAATATCAGGAGGTGTAGATATGATATACATAAGTTTGAAGGATGGAAGCCAGAGGGAATTTCCTGAAGGAATCAGTCTGCTGCAGATAGCTGAAAGTATCAGCCCCAAGATGGCAAAAAGTGCAGTAACCGCTTTATTTAATGGCAAGGTTACTGATTTAAATGCAGTAGTTAATGTTAATGGAGATTTAGAAATACTAAACTTTGAGGACGAAAGAGCCCGCCAGGTATACCGTCACTCATCATCACATGTTATGGCTCAGGCAGTTAAAAGGCTCTGGCCAAATACCAAGTTTGCAATAGGCCCTGCGGTTGACAAGGGCTTTTATTATGACTTTGACACAGACCATACCTTTACACCCGATGATTTTAAACTAATCGAAAAAGAAATGGAGAACATTATAAAGAGTAACTATTCCTTTGTGCGTAAGGAATTGCCGCGTGGAGATGCACTTAAGTTTTTCGCTGATCGAAATGAAGATTATAAAGTGGAGTTAATTCAAGATCTGCCTGAAGATGCAGTGATAAGCATATACGAGCAGGGAGAGTTTGTAGACCTCTGCGCAGGACCGCATGTCCCTTCTACAGGCAAACTAAAGGCGGTAAAGATAATGAGCCTTGCCGGAGCTTATTGGCGGGGAAGCGAGAAAAATAAGATGCTGCAGCGCATATATGCTACCTCATTTCCCAAACAGGCAATGTTAGATGATTATCTAAACAAACTTGAAGAAGCAAAAAAACGTGATCACCGAAAATTAGGGAAAGAACTAGGCCTTTTCGTACTTCTGGATGAGGGGCCGGGATTCCCCTTTTTCCTTCCCAAAGGAATGGTATTACGCAACGAATTAGAACAGTACTGGCGTGATCAGCATCAGAAGGCAGGTTATCAGGAAATTCGCACCCCGATTATATTAAACGAAGAAATATGGCACCGTTCTGGGCACTGGGATCACTACAAAGATAATATGTATTTTACCAAAATTGATGAAGAGGATTATGCAGTTAAACCCATGAATTGTCCCGGAGGTATTCTTGTATATAAACAAAACCTGCATAGTTATAGGGAATTGCCCCTTAGAATCGGCGAGATGGGTTTGGTACACCGGCACGAAATGTCGGGCGTGCTGCATGGGTTAATGAGAGTACGGGCCTTTACTCAGGATGATGCTCATATATTTATGCTTCCTGAGCAAATTATTGCTGAAATAAAAGGGGTCATGAACCTGATAGACCTTTTCTACAAGCAGTTTGGCTTCAGCTATCATGTAGAACTTTCCACCCGGCCTGAAGACTCCATGGGTTCTCAGGAGATATGGGATTTAGCTACAGACGCATTAAAACAAGCCCTTGAGGAAAGAGGCCTGGAATATAAGATTAATGAAGGCGATGGTGCCTTTTATGGGCCCAAGATAGATTTTCACCTGCAGGATTCCCTGGATCGAACCTGGCAATGCGGCACTATCCAATTAGATTTCCAAATGCCTGATAAATTTGACTTGACATATATTGGAGAGGATGGGGAGAAACATCGGCCAGTTATGATTCATCGGGTTATTTATGGTAGTATGGAAAGATTTATAGGTATACTTACTGAGCATTTTGGCGGAGCTTTTCCAACTTGGCTCGCTCCGATACAGGTGCGGGTAATTCCGATCACTGAGAGGCAGCATGATTATGCTGAGCAAATCATTAGTCGTCTAAAAGCAGATGGTATAAGGGTTGAGGCCGATAAGCGCAGTGAAAAAATTGGTTACAAGATACGGGAGGGGCAATTACAAAAAATACCCTATCTATTGGTGCTAGGTGATAAAGAAATTGAAGCTGAAGCAGTAGCGGTTCGTCATCGTAAGGAAGGGGATCTTGGCAGTCATAAATTGGAAGAGTTTATCTCCATGATAACTGCTGAAATAAAAGATAAGACCATAAAGTAGCTCATTTTGTTGGTGTTGCTTTTTTATTAATGGTATGCTATAATTCTTTCCAGACATTGTAAAGAAGGAGCCTTGCTTCTCACCTTACAACTCCGGTTCGTAGGGTCATTGAAAAACAGATGTGAATATTACTTGTGTTATGAATGTAGAAAACATAAGTTAATAATCTGTTATTGCATTAAGAAGCGGGTTTTTGTAGCCCGCTTTTTGTATTTATCAGGAGGTGAATTTCTTATAAGCAAGGATTGGAGAGTTAACGAGGATATCCGTGTCAAAGAAGTCAGGTTAGTTAGTGAAGATGGCGAACAACTGGGTATCGTTGCTATCCGTGAAGCGTTGGCAATGGCTGAAGAAAAAGGAGTCGATCTGGTTGAAGTAGCTCCTTCAGCCAAACCGCCTGTATGTCGTATAATGGATTATGGCAAATTTAAATTTGAACAGAGCAAAAGAGAAAAAGAATCTCGTAAGAAACAAAAGATAATTTCTATAAAAGAAGTTAAAATGAGGCCTAATATTGAGGAACATGATTTCCAGGTCAAAGCCAAGAACGCCCGTAAATTCTTGAGTGCTGGAGATAAGCTCAAATTTACCATAATGTTCCGAGGCAGGCAGATTACTCATCCTGAATTAGGAGAAAAACTTTGTATCCAGTTAGCCAAGGAGCTATCGGATATATCTGCGGTTGAGAGGCAGCCTAAAGTAGAAGGCCGGAATATGGTTATGATATTAGTTCCTAAAATAGATAACGATTAGAAGGAGGAAGATTCCATGCCCAAAATGAAAACTCACCGCGGAGCGGCTAAAAGATTTAAAAAGACAGGCAGTGGCTTAATAAAAAGAGCTAAGGCCTATGCAAGTCATCTGCTCGGCGACAAAAGTCCTAAGAGGAAAAGAAAATTACGCAAAGCAGGACTGGTAAGTGAAGTAGAACAAAAGAGAATCTCGAAATTGATTCCTTACAAATAGATAAAGGGAGGACTTGTTATGCCAAGAGTAAAACGTGGAGTTACCACTCATAGAAGACATAAAAAAATATTAAAGCTGGCCAAAGGATACGTTGGAAGTAAATCTAAGTTATACCGCGTAGCCAATCAACAGGTTATGAAATCAGGGGCTTATGCTTATGCCCATAGAAAACTTAAGAAAAGAGAATTCCGCCAATTATGGATTGCACGTATTAACGCGGCAGCTCGTGACAATGGTACTACTTACAGCCGGATGGTACATGGATTAAAACTGGCTGGTGTCGATATCAACCGCAAGGTGCTGGCTGATTTGGCGATAAGCGATCCTCAGGGATTTTCCGAACTGGCTGATGTAGCTAAAAAATCAGTTTAGTTGACATTGGGAATAGAAGCTTTATGAAAAAGTGTGGCTGTGCAGCCATACTTTTTTTATAATATGCCGAATGTGGCAGGAGGATTGATGTTTGAAGGTAATTAGTTCTCATGATAACAAATACATTAAGCTGGCCTCCAGCCTGAAATATAGGAAATACAGAGAAGAAGAGAGTATGTTCCTTGTTGAAGGCAAGAGAGCAGTTGAGGAAGCCCTGGAGAGACCCGAATTAATAGAGACCATGTTTTTGGATGAGAGCATGGCTGCAGAGTATCAGATTAGTGACACTTCATCATCTCCAGATTGTTATCTATTGCCATCCAGGCTCATGAAGCATGTCTGTTGCACTGAAAATCCTCAGGGAATAGCTGCTATAGTGAGAAAAACAGTTTGGCAGTGGGAAGATCTTCTTAACAAAACAGGCCTGTTGATTTTATTAGATCGGGTTTCAGATCCAGGTAATATGGGCAGTATATTGAGAACATGCTGGGCACTTGGAGTAGAGGGAGTTTTAATGACAAAAGGGTGTGTAGATCCCTTTAGTCCTAAGGTCGTTCGTTCTACTATGGGGGCTATTATAAATGTACCAATATTCACCGATGTCTCCGAAAAACAGCTTGATACACTGCATGATGACTTAAAGTATGCATTTATATGTACAGATATAAATATTGGTGAAAAATATTACTCGGTGGAATACAGCAGCCGATCCTTGCTTGTTGTAGGGAGTGAGGCACAGGGCGTAAGTAATGAGCTAAAAAAAAGATGTGACCGGTTCATAAATATACCAATGAATCCCCGGGTTGATTCTTTGAATGTGGCGGCAGCATGTGCTATAATTGTTGCTGAGACTTGGAGACAGTACCACGACGATATATAGTTGGCTTAGAAATCAGAGAATGTTAGTGGATAATTAGTTCTTCTGAATTAAATCGGAGGGTGAACCATTATGCATGATCAAGCTGAAAGCCTATGGTATCTTTTTGAAACGTCCGGTTGTATTATATATTATCTTTTATATAAACGTTTAATGACCCAATAAATAAATGCAATGACCAGGACAAGTAACCTGCTGTTAAACTTCCAGGGAGGCCATATCGTAGACTGAAAGTATGGCTAAGCAAAAAGCAGGTGAATTCACCTGTGAGCAGAGGATTGAAGTAGCAGTAGATCCTACCGGCTGCCACCGTTATTGGCATGAAGAGAATTGGATATCTTTATCCGATTAATTAGGGTGGTACCACGGAATATCGCTTTCGTCCCTTGGGGATGGGGGCTATTTTTATTTTCTGGCCGCATTTCTGCCATTTTAGGATAAATTCAAATGGAATAGGGAGGTTCGAAGATGATTGATAAGTTGAGACGTATTAAAATTCTAACAGAAGAAAAGATTTCAGGAGTCAGTGATTTCGATTCTTTAAATGAGATCAAGGTTAAGATACTCGGTCGGAAGGGCGAGATTACTCAATTATTGAGAGGCCTTAAAGATTTAGTTGGTGAGGAAAGAGCGGAAGCAGGTAAGGTCGCCAACGATATAAAAAACATCTTGGAGAATCTTATTGAATCTAAGACTGCAGATTTGAAGAAAATAGAACTTGAGATGAATCTCAGAAGTGAGAAGATAGACATTAGTCTGCCCGGGCTTCCGCTGCCTGCCGGGGGAAAGCATCCCATCAGCCGGATAACCGACGAAATTAAAGACATATTTATAGGCATGGGTTTCACTGTAGCTGAGGGCCCGGAAATCGAGACTGATTATTATAACTTTGAAGCCCTGAACATTCCTCCGGATCATCCGGCTCGAGATATGCAAGATTCTTTTTACATAACAGAAGAAATGCTGTTGAGAACTCATACCTCACCGGTACAGGTAAGGACTATGGAGAAATTAGCTCCGCAGATTCCGGTAAAAATTATCGTCCCCGGCAAAGTATATCGCAAAGATGATGATGCTACTCACTCACCCATGTTCAATCAGGTAGAAGGACTAATGATCGATGAAAGAATTACCTTTGCTAATCTGAAGGGAACGTTAATGTTGTTTGCCCAGAAGATTTTTGGTGAGGAAGTAAGAGTCCGTTACCGTCCGAGCTTTTTCCCATTTACCGAGCCCAGTGCCGAAATGGACATCTCCTGCGTACATTGCCAGGGGCAAGGGTGCCGGGTTTGCTCACATACTGGCTGGTTGGAAATCTTGGGAGCAGGTATGGTTAACCCGCGGGTACTGCAATACGGAGGCTATGACCCGGAGCGAGTGACTGGATTCGCTTTTGGAATGGGAATAGAGAGAATAGCCATGCTGAAATATGGAATTAATGATCTGCGACTATTCTTTGATAACGATAAAAGATTTCTTACACAATTTTAGGAGGTGAAAATATGGGAGTTTCGATAAATTGGTTAAAAGATTATGTCAATTTTACCTGGACACCGGAGGAAGTGGCCCACCGTCTTACAATGGCAGGTATTGCTATTGAAGGGGTGGAGAATAATAATAATGACAGTATTATAGAACTGGATCTAACCCCCAACCGGGGGGATTGCCTGGGGATGATAAATCTAGCGCGAGAGATTGCAGCTTTAAATGGTACTGATATTTCTATACCGAAGACTGCTATTAAAGAAAACCATGAAGAAATTAGTAACTTTATAACTGTTGAGATTGCTGATCCCGACCTTTGCCCCAGATATACAGCGCGTCTGATAAAGAATATAAAAGTTAAACCTTCACCAGAATGGATGCAGGCCAGACTGATTAGTTCCGGGATACGTCCCATTAATAATATTGTAGATATAACAAATTATGTAATGCTTGAGAGTAATCAGCCCCTGCATGCTTTCGATTATGATCTGCTAAGCGAGGCCAAAAAGATTATAATTCGTCGGGCAGAGACAGGCGAAAAAATTATTACCCTTGATGATGTGGAACGGCAACTGGATTCTCAAATGCTGCTTATTACTGATGACGGCAGACCTGTGGCCTTAGCTGGTATCATGGGCGGGCAGAATACTGAGATAAATGACCAAACGGTTAATGTTCTGTTAGAATCTGCATGTTTTAAGAATACCTGCATTCGAAAATCAGCTCGCAAACTGGCGCTAAGGAGCGATGCCTCCATTCGATTCGAGAAAGGGTCTGATGTTAATGGAGTAGTATATGCGGTTAACCGAGCTGTGGCTTTGATGCAAGAACTGGGAGAAGGAGAAGTGGTAGCAGGAATATGTGATTGTCATCCATGTCCAACCCCACTGCCGCAAATCATATTAAGACCCGAACGGGTGAATTACCTCCTGGGGACATCCCTGAGCACCGTTCAGATCAGGGAGTACATTCAGAAGCTAAAATTTGAATGGCAGGATCAGGAAGATAATATGTTGGTAACAATTCCTTCCTACCGCCCGGATATAGAAATGGAAGTTGACCTTATAGAAGAGGTTGCACGTCTGAATGGTTATGATAACATTCCAGCTACCTTGGCATTTGGTGACACCACACAGGGAGGATTAACCCCCTACCAAAAGTTTAAAGATCGTATCAAAGTACTTATGGCCAGCAAGTTCTATGAAATAATCAACTATAGCTTTATTACTCCGCGTTATTTTGATATGATGCTGCTTCCCTCAGAGAGCGAGCTTAGAGATGTGGTCAGGGTAGCCAATCCCCTGTCTGAAGAGCAGAGCGTAATGCGTACTATAATCCTGCCCAGTCTTTTAGATACGGTAAGCCGTAACCTGGCTCGCAAAAATACTAATTTAGCCTTTTTCGAAATGGGTTCAGTATTTTATCCGCAAAAAGATGGTTTACCACTTGAAATATTAAAATTAGGAGCGGTTGTAGCAGGCAGGCTGGAGACAAATTGGTTAAAGCAAGAAATCGACATGGATTTCTATTACCTTAAGGGGGCTCTAGAAACCCTGCTTACTAATTTGGGAATTGATAATCTGAAATGGGAAGAAGCCCAGGAGCCTGGTTATCATCCGGGGAGATCCGCTATTATTATGAGTAAAGGCAAAGAACTGGGAATAATGGGAGAAATACATCCGCAGGTAAGGCAGAACTTTAATATTAAACCGCGTGCCTGCGCTTTTGAGTTGGATATGGATACACTATTTAAATTATCACGCCAAAGGGTCATGATGGAGCAGATTACTCGCTATCCCGCAGTAGAGAGAGACTTGGCTATTGTAGTGGATGAGCAAGTAAAAGCAGTAGACGCTCTGGAGGTTATTAATTTAAGTGGCGGAGAGTTGCTGCAAAATACTGTGATATTCGATATTTATTCAGGGGATCAGGTTCCTAAGGGCTGTAAGAGCATGGCTTTCAAAATGACTTTTCAATCCAGTGAAAGAACCTTGACCGAAGCTGAGGTTAATTCAAGGATGGATGAAGTAAGAAACGAGTTAAAGGCAAAAATACAAGCAACACTTAGGTAGTAGGGCTGAAAAAGATCAAGCAGTTTACAAAATTAAACTATACGGAATATTTCCACCTCCTTTTCAAATATAAATTGTGAAAAGGAGGCGTTTTTTTTGATAATAGATATTAGCAGAAAACAAGTTGCTTTAGGTTTAACTATCATATTATTTATATTAGCATTGTTATTATATAGATATATATTTAATAACGATAATGAGCGAAGCCAACATTTAGATCATGAAACTCTTTGTGGTGAGATGCTGAGTTGGAATGAAGTAAACAAGGTTTTTCCCAAATTCGCAAAAGCTAAAGTTATAGATGTAGATACCAGGCTTAGCTTTCAGATTCAACGGAGAGGTGGCAGCAGACATGCGGATGTGCAGCCGCTGACTTCGAATGATACGGCTATTATGAAAAGTATTTATAATGGTAAATGGTCATGGCAACGTAGGGCAGTTATTATTGAACTTGATAGCGGAAAACGGATTGCTGCCTCTATGAATGGAATGCCGCATGGGCAGGGGGCGATAGAAAACGACTTTAATGGCCATTTCTGTATTCATTTCAAGGACTGTAAAACACATGGCAGCAATAAAGTAGACTTGGCTCATCAGATGATGATATGGAAATCGGCAAACATATTAGATGATCATTTTCAGAAGTTAGCGCCTGAAGATATTATTGCCGTATTCTTTACAGCAATTGACCAACAGGAGTTAAATATAGTAAGCAAATTGTTAAATACTGAAGTTAATGTTAAACCATTATTGAAAAACTTAGAAATGATAGAGAGTATTAAGATCGATAAAATTAAAAATATCGAAGGCAATACATTTAGTGTAGATATAAGGATGGTTTATAAAGATACCAATAGGGAATTCCGTAAAAACATATCAATAAATACTACTGAAAAGAAGCCTTACTGGAAAATTGATGCAAACTCAATAATTCCCTTGTTTGATAAAAATACATCGGTAACTCCTGAACAAATAAGTAATAATACTCTGGAAGAAGAGGACTTGGAAGTTGAAGACATTATGGAGTAATGGGAACAAGTGTTTGCTGTAATTCTTGTTATTATGCTATGATTTATAAATAATAAGGACATTGAAAAGGACTTGATTGAGTGAAAACGGGAACAGCAAACTTGCCATTGCACGGAGGAAAATGCCCAGCCTGGCTTTTTGTTCATATGAAAGCCCTAAGTACAGCCATTATAGAGATAATTATTGAAGATTTCGGCATTTCAGAGGTTCTGCGACGTCTTTCTGATCCATACTGGTTTCAGGCTCTTGGTTGTGTAGTTGGTTTTGACTGGCATTCGTCCGGGGTAACTACCACAGTGTGCGGTGCTATAAAGGAAGGCCTCGCGGAAATTGGACCACAGGCGGGGCTATTCTTTACCGGTGGAAAGGGCCGGGTGGCACGGAATACCCCGTTAGAGATTCAGATAGCAGCCGAACGATATCCAGTAAGTAAGCCAGTAGATGAACTGATATATGCCAGTAAGATGGCTGCAAAAGTGGATAGTGCGGCGGTCCAGGACGGGTATCAAATATATCATCATTTCTTTGTTTTCACGGATAAAGGTGAGTGGGCTGTAATTCAGCAGGGAATGAACGAAAATGTAAATCAGGCCCGTCGTTATCATTGGCTAAGTTCCAGCATGAAAAAATTTACGGAAGAACCTCAAGCAGTCATATGTTGTGATTGCAGAGGCGAAACTTTAAACCTGGTTGCTCGGGATAATTATAATATTCGTACCATGAGCAGCGAGATGATTAAACTACCTCCTGAGGCATTAATAAAGGAATTAATAGCCATAGAAAAGTATTTACCGGAATTAAAATTACCCCGTCAGCACGCCATACCCAGAACTTCCTATCTGAACAAGTCTTTATACGCAGCCTATGAGCAGCAGCCCCAAGATTTTGAAGAGTTGTTACAGGTGCCAGGAGTTGGTCCTGGGACATTAAGAGCATTATGCCTGGTTGCCGAGGTTGCTTACGGAGCTAAACCAAGCTTTTCCGATCCGGTTCGCTACTCTTTTGCCCATGGCGGAAAAGATGGCTTTCCATTTCCGGTAAACGAGAAAGATATCGAAAATTCTTATACCACCCTGCGCAGAGCTCTGCAACGCTCAAGAGCTGGCCAAAAGGATCAGATTGCTGCCCTGAAAAACTTAGCTCGATGGCACAGTGAGACCATTACAATCCAAAGCAGCTGTGGAACAGTTGATAGGGCCGATGCAAAACAAAAAAAGAGTATAAACTCTATTGTAAAGAAAAAATCAGTCGATCCATCTCCCAAAACAAATTTTCTCCAGCCTCAATTATTTTTGGATTAGATCGTTAGCTATTCCAAATACGTTAATGGTATATAATAATACTAATATTAGAGGGGAGAAACTACCTTATGAATATTCCAGAACCTAAAAATAAGGAAATTAAAGTGGTGATAAATGGTGTGGGCTCATTTCGAATTGCTCATGGGATGACTTTGGGAGATTTATGTGCAAGCATCCAGCACGAATGGCCGTATCCCATCATGGCTGGTATTATACGCAATACAATCAGGGATTTACATTATAAACTGGAAAAGGATTGTGAAGTAGATCTAGTTGACACTTCGATGGAAGCAGGATTAAGGATTTATCGGCGGAGTGCAACCTTTCTATTGATAAAGGCCTGTCGGTATCTATTTCCTCAGCGCATCCTGATGATCAAGCATACACTGTCTAATGGCTTGTTCTGCGAGTTTCTGAATGAAGCTAGCACCGATAATGAAATTGAACAAATTCAGACCCGGATGCGGGAAATGGTACAGAGCGATTTGCCTATTAACAGATATCTGGTAGATAAAGATGAAGCCGGCCGGATATTTGCCGGGCAGGGGCAGGAAGATAAGGTTAAACTCCTGGAATATCGGGATAAAGAGGCTGTGCATGTTTATGAGCTTGATGGTTTCAAGGAATATTTTTATGGTTATATGGTATATCGAACCGGTATACTAGATAAATTTAAGCTGCTATATCACTCTCATGGTATGGTTTTGCGAACTCCGGAAAAAAATGATATTAATCTCTTACAGCCCTATCATGAGCAAAAGAAGCTTGGCATTATTCATCGGGAAGCCAAAGATTGGGTGGAGATGCTGCAAATACCGCACCTGGCAGCTCTGAATGAAATAATCGAGCGGGGAGATATTGATGATATTATCCGGGTAAACGAAGCCCTGCATGAGAAGAAGATTGCCTATATTGCAGATACAATTTGCAGAAATCCCAGCATAAGGCTCGTGTTGATAGCTGGACCTTCTTCCTCTGGAAAGACCACTTTTGCGCAGCGACTGCTGATTCAACTCAGAGTAAATGGCCGTAAACCGGTTTCGATATCGCTGGATAATTATTTTGTAGATAGAAGTGATACGCCCAGAGATGAAAACGGAAACTACGACTTTGAGTCGCTGGATGCTCTTAATCTAAATCTTTTTAATGATCACCTGACTCGTTTGATAAATGAAGAGGAAGTAGAAATACCAATATATAATTTTAAAACAGGCTGTAGTGAAAAGCGAGGTGTAAATATTAAAGTACCTCCAGGAGAACCCATTATTATTGAGGGAATCCACGGGCTTAATGACCGTTTGACATGGAGTATTCCTATGGAACGTAAATTCAAGATTTATATTAGTGCTCTTACCCAATTAAATGTGGACTATAGCAATCGTATACCTACAACCGATAGCCGGCTTATAAGAAGGATTATCAGGGACAGCAGAACCAGGGGATATTCTGCTCTGAGTACTATAAAATGCTGGCCTTCAGTAAGGAGAGGTGAGGAAAAGAATATTTTCCCCTTTCAGGAGAATGCTGATGTTATGTTTAATTCATCACTAGTATATGAGTTGGCTGTTTTAAAAGCTTATGCTGAACCTTTACTGGAGGATATAAGCTATGAACATCCAGAGCATGTAGAAGCGAGACGTTTATTAAAATTTCTTAGTTATTTCCGTGCTGTTCCAGCGATCAATATACCTCCTAATTCCATACTAAGGGAATTCATTGGGGGCAGCTGGTTCGAAAATTAAACTTTTATTATCACTAATTGACCTGGAAAGCATAGCGGATGATGCTGCAAATTATAGCAGAGATGGTTATTTGCGTTGTAGAGGGCAGGCGTTCGAGATAAATGTAATGGCAAGAGCAGAAAAATAGTTAGATACAGGAACCAAATAAGGAACAAGAAAACGAGAGTTTAATCTCTCGTTTTCTTGTCTGAAGATATTTAATTTTACGATCTCAAGATATATAAACGATTTAATTATCTCTTCATATTTTTATATTTGAGCATATTTTTTAGTAACAAAGTCTGCATAAGCATCTAGCCCATGTTCGCCAAGATCAAGCCCTTCTTCTTCCTCTTCTGCTGTGACACGGAGACCAACAGTTGCTTTAATAACTTGGAATACAATGAAGGCTAATACAGAAGTCCAAACAAATACTGCAGCAATACCAATCAGTTGAGTAACTAATAGTTCAGTTCCGCCGCCATATAGCAGGCCTCCGTCAACAGCAAATAAACCGACCATGGCTGTACCGAATGATCCACATACGGCATGAACCGAAACGGCACCAACAGGGTCATCAATTTTTAGTACTTTATCAATGAATTCTACAGCTAATACAACAACAATGCCGGCAAAAAGGCCTATTATTGTAGCGCCGATAGGACTGACAGCTGCACAGCCTGCGGTAATAGCTACCAATCCGGCCAGAGCACCATTTAATGTTAATGATACATCCGGTTTGCCATATTTTATCCAACAGATAAGCATTGCAGATATTGCCCCGGCTGCTGCTGCCAGGTTAGTGGTTACGGCTATAAGGCCGATAGCTGGAGTTGTTCCCGAGAGGGTACTGCCAGGATTGAATCCAAACCAGCCAAACCATAAGATAAATACACCCAATGCCCCTAAGGTGATACTATGTCCTGGAATGGCATTAGGTTTACCTTCTTTTGTATACTTTCCTATACGAGGCCCAAGTAAATAGGCACCTATTAGAGCAGTCCATCCACCGACAGAGTGTACAACCGTTGAACCAGCAAAATCTATCATGCCTAGCTTGGCTAACCAGCCACCACCCCAGATCCAATGACCAACTACAGGATAAATAACGGCACTAATAATAATACTATAAATAAAATATGCAATAAATTTAGTTCTTTCAGCCATTGCACCAGATACTATAGTAGCTGCAGTAGCAGCAAAAACTGTTTGGAATAATAGAAAAGCAAGGATTGGAATTTTTAATCCCAGGTGCTCAAAGTTATCAGATAACGCAAAACCGGTAGTTCCGATTAAACCCGATTTATCAATACCAAACATTAAGCCAAATCCGATAAGCCAGTAAATTAATGATCCGGTACAGAAATCCATGAGGTTCTTCATAATAATATTTCCGGCATTTTTTGCTCGTGTAAATCCTGTTTCTACCATGGCAAACCCTGCCTGCATAAAGAAAACCAAGAATCCAGCCAACAGGGTCCATATGGTATCTATTGCAGCCGCATTACTTGCAGCTGTAGGTTCATCAGCTGCAAGTGCAAGGCCTGGCATTACCAGTAAAACAAACAACGAAACTAATAAAACAAAAATTCTCTTTTTCATATTTTATCTCCCCTTAATACCGATATTTTTAAGGATAAGATTATAAACTTTATTGTTTTTAAAGATCAAAAAAAGCATAAAAAAAACACCTTCTGTTTTTCTTCAAAAGGCGTCATTGCCAAATATTCTGGTTAAAACAAATTAAAATAAATAATCTATAAAAATCGTGACTAAATTATTTTCAAGTTTTTGTGTTTTGTTATTGTAAAGCTTCATTACCGCTTTCCCCAGTTCTCATGCGGATAGCATCTTTAATAGGCGTAATAAATATTTTCCCATCACCGATGTTTCCGGTAACACCCGTAGACCTGATAACTTTAACCAATTCATCAACCCGATTATCGGTAGTAACAATCTCTAATTTGACTTTAGGAAGTAGATTGACACTCAACTCTGTACCCCTGTAATATTCGGAATGACCCTTTTGAAGACCGCACCCCATTACCTGGGAAACAGTCATTCCCTTTATACCAAATTTACTCAATGCCTCTCGTACCGGTTCGAATTTTTCAGGCCGCAATATACACTCCAGTTTAACCATTTTTTGATTACCTCCTTATACAGAATAGTATTAACAGATTAGATATTCTCCAATGAGTTTAAGGAAATGATAAAAAGTCTTATGTGTTAAGTCGCAGTCTGTACATTTCCAACCCTCATATGAAGCTTCATAATTAAATCACCTCCTAAACAAACAACACCCTTGTTTGAGGTTATACTTTTTTCCTCAAACAAGGGCCTCGGTGCCGTTAGCTTTTCAGATATAATTCCATGGCAGCAGTAATATTTCCAGTCAAAGAAAGGCAAAAAATAAAGTCCCGAAATATTTTACGGAGACTCCATCATCTAGTGCCGACTTCCGGCCGGAATTATTTACTTGGTTAATATACTATACCATTGTTGTTAAAATACAACCACTTTAATAAAGGCATACTGTATACTTATGATGCCTTTTATTGTTTAGGTTAAGAGTGTTTTTAGCACAACTATAGAAAAAGTATACATTATACCTTATGGTAGGAGATGCCTTTATAATAGTCTTTTGGAGTATAATAAAAATAACAAATATAGATTTCTTTTAGTCACAAGTGGACAATGGAGTCCCTGCTATTTGCAGGGACTTTTATTTTTACCATTATGAGTGGGAACAAAAAATATTATAGCGGTCAGATAACTGCTAAACACAAAAAACATAGAGGAGTAAGGAGGGGTGTAAATGCGATTGTTAATGATACAACACGTGGCTTGTGAGGGGCCAGGACTATTAGAAAAAGAACTTATTGACAGAGGCTGGGAAATGGATATCCGGTGTATGGATTCGCCAGGAGTTGAGCTGCCGGATAATCTTGATGATTACCAGGCATTTATCATATTAGGCGGTCCGATGGGAGCTTATGAAGAGGGCAGGTATTCCTATCTATTCAAGGTTCAGGAACTTGTAAGAGACGCTGTAATAAAACAAATACCAACTATAGGTATATGTCTAGGGGGTCAGCTAATTGCACGAGCATTGGGGGCTGATGTGGGCCCAAATCCTACCAAGGAAATCGGCTGGTCTCCGGTGCGGTTACTGCCTGAAGGGAAGGCTAATCCATTATTTTCTGATTTACCCGCAATACTTTCGGTCTTTCAATGGCATGGAGATACATTTGCTTTACCGGAAGGTGCTGTTCTGCTGGCTGCGGGAGAAGTATGTGAAAATCAGGCATTCGTCTATGCCGGAAATATTTGGGCTTTGCAGTTCCATTTGGAGGTAACTCCAACCATGGTTGAAACCTGGTCGGAAATTTATCATAATGAATTAACTCACTTTGGTGGGCCGGGAGCCGCCGCAAGATTAGCACGAAATACTGAAGCTCGTTGGGAAGGTATGCGGCCATGGCGGGAGCAGTTCCTGAAAAACTTGGCAGCGATCCTGCAAACGTAAACAGCTGAAGCCATAACTTAACAATAGCAGAACGTAAAAAAGAGGTTCCATCTATAAGTGAGGACCTCTTTTTTATGCATGGATACTTAAATGAAAGTACTTAAAAATAGTTTGTATGCCAACAAAATACATGTATTTATAGAGAATATATTGTTATAATACAAGCATAAAAGCAGAAACCAGACACGGAAATATTACACAATTATTTTTATGGTTATTATAGAAACGGGTTTTCAAGAAGGGAGAAGGTATTATGTCAAAGTCCAGGGGATATGCAGGTCATATATTGGAAATAAACCTTAGCAATCTTGATTCAAAGCGCAATGAACTGGATGCGAAGTTTTGCCGGGAATATCTGGGAGGGATTGGTTTCAATGCCAAGCTTATATGGGATGAAGTACCTGCCGGAATTGATGCTCTTAGCCCTGAAAATGTTTTAGCTTTTAGCGCAGGGACAATGGTTGGTTCACCATTCCCAACCGCTTCCCGTACAGAAGCCTCGGCTAAATCTCCAATGACCGGACTTTTTGGCACCTCCAATTCTGGTATGTTTTTCGGTACTCAGTTAAAAAATGCTGGATTCGACGCACTGGTAATCAAGGGGCGGGCGGAGAAACCGGTTTATCTATTTATTGAGGACGGGGAAATTAGTATCCATGATGCCGCACGCCTCTGGGGCAAGGATTCATGGGAAACTCTTGATATATTAAAAAAACAATTCCCGGGTGCAGAAGTAGCCTTAATTGGTACAGCAGGAGAGAATTTGGTTCGCTTTGCCTGCATTGAAAATGGGTATTATGACGCCTGGGCCCGTACCGGTTTGGGCGCGGTTATGGGATCTAAAAATTTAAAAGCTATCGTGGTACGAGGTACCCAGGGTATAACTCCGCACAATGTAGAGGAATTGCTGAAAGTAACTTCGAAAGCGCGGCAGTTGATCCAGTCATCCCCCTTTTTCAAACCTTTTCAAAGCTATGGTTCTATGAATGCAGCTATGCCTTATGGTAATTTTAAAGCTTTAAACGCCAATAACTTCAGTCAAGGCTGCCTTCCTGATTGGAAAGAAAACTTCGCTCGTCCCAAAGTGGAAGAATTAACTAATGGCCATATAGCTTGTCAATCTTGCATTATAGCATGTGCTCATTGGGTGGAGATAAAAGAGGGCAAATACCAGGGTTTGCGTATGAAGGATATGGAAGTAACACCGACAGTATCATTTGGGTCCGGCTGTGGAATGAGTCTGGAGGCAACTGTCAAGGCAGCAGAAATGGGCCAGAGATACGGGATGGACATGGTAAGTGCAGCTGGGGTAATGGCTATGGCTATCGAGCTTTTCAATCGGGGACTTATCACTAAGGAAGATATAGGCTATGAAATAGCATTTGGCGATGACGATGTAATCTTACGTTTAATGGATGATATAGCCCATCGAAAGGGCTTGGGCGAAGTGTTAGCCGAAGGAACCATGCGAGCAGCTCAGCAGTTTGAAGATGGTAAGGCCAGTGCTATGCATGTAAAGGGTCTAGAAATGCCAATGATTGATCCGCGTGGCAGATGGTCTACCTGGACTCTTGGGATACTGACCAATATAAGAGGTGGGGATCATCTTAGATGTCGCAATCCCATTGAGAATCTTCGCTACAATGAAAATAAATATGATTTTCAGAAGGAACGCTTTGGTTTTGATCAGAAGATGTATGAAGCATTAGATATTCCCGAAGAAATAAAATCTCAGGCTATCAATTTGGAACCCGATACAGTTGATATAGCAATTATGTCTCGTTGGGCTGAAGACTTGATTAATCTTTTTAATTCGGTAGGAGTTTGCATCCGTCCTCCGGTAGAGCATCGGATTGGACCGACTATTTTAGCTGAGGCTTATACTGCTTTTACTGGAATAAAAATATCACCGGTTGAGATTATACAGTCAGCGGAAAGAGCCTGGAATCTGATAAAGCTGTTTAATCTGCGCGAAGGTGAACAGCCGGAAGACTCCCAATTTCCCCGTCGCTTTTACGAGGAAGCTGTAGGTGGAAAAATATTGGACGAGATCCAGGTGCAGGGAGTGCTGCAGCAATACTATATAGCTCGAGGTTGGGATGTTTTGACCGGTAAACCTGGAGAGGAAAAGCTGATGGAGTTAGGGCTAAGTAATATGGGTTAAGCTCGGGGAGGCAGAAATGAATAAACACTTGGTGATAGACTCTGAGAAATGTACCGGCTGCGGGCTGTGTGAGCTGGCCTGCGCTATAAATAAGACCGGGCAGTGCCAGCCGCACCTGGCAAGAATCAGTATTTGGCGGGAAGAGACCAGGGGAATGTTTATCCCCATGACATGCCAGCATTGTGAGAATGCACCTTGTGCTGATGCCTGCCTAATGAATGTAATAAGTAAAAATCCAGCTACCGGTCTTACGGTTCGCAGGTTGGAAGGTTGTATCGGCTGCCGGGCTTGCCAGGTTGCTTGCCCGTTTGAAGCATGCAGCTATGACTACATGCAAGAAGTAGTGGTGAATTGTGACCATTGCGGAGGTAATCCGGAGTGCGTGAAATATTGCCCTTCGGGAGCATTACAATATAAATCGACTGCTCAAGCTCTTGAGGTGCACCGAAATCTCGAAGGGGCTAGACGATGCGGTATGGCAGGGCTTGTGAGAGGAGAACGGTGATGAAAAACATCGTTATAATCGGAAACGGCGCGGCTGCTAATAGTGCAGCTCAGACAATTCGCAAGCATGATTCGCAGGTTCCGATCATTATGGTGGCGCGGGAAAAACTGCCTGAATATTCTGCCTGTGCGCTGCCGGATTGCTTGTCGGGATGGGTTGATAGAAATCAGCTTTTTATTAAACAATTTTCGGACTATGACCGGACAGGGATTCAAACCAGGTTTGGATTAGAAATTAATCAGATTGATACTAGTAAACGTATCATTATGTCCTGCCAGGAATCCATAGCTTATGATCAACTTATACTGGCTACTGGCAGCCAACCCGTTATTCCCCCGGTTCCAGGCCGCGAATTATCGGGCAACTTTGTGGTTAAGACAGTGGGTGATATAGATGCAATTTTAGCCCACCGACCTCGGCAGGTAGTGGTAGTTGGTTCTGGCAATATAGGGATAGAAGTTGCAGAAGCATTACAAGTTCGAGGCTGCCAGGTAACAATCGTGGAATTAATGGAACGTATTTTACCTCGTATTTTTGATAAAGAACCGTCTTGTCGCATAAGTGAAATCCTTATTGACAGAGGAATCAAAATATTAACCGGGGAAAGGGTACTTGGGATAAATGGCGGCCAGCGTGTAGAGTCAGCAGCTACAGAGCATAGAACAATAGCTTGTGACACGGTTATTTGGGCTGCCGGAGTAAAACAGAATGTTGAAATAGCCCGCGCGGCCGGTGTAAAGCTGGGAGATTTGGGGGGTATTCAAGTTAACACCCGCATGCAAACTAATATAGATGGTATTTATGCCTGTGGTGATTGTATCGAGTCTATGGACATGCTGACCGGGTACCCCACCCTTAGCCTGCTTTGGCCTAACGCGAAGAGACAGGGCCAGGTTGCGGCCCTCAATTCTCTGGGGCAAGATACGGAATACGAAGGAGCAGTCAGCCTGGTGGTAGAGGATATATACGGGATAACTGCGGTCTCAATGGGCATGACCTCAGGGACCCTGACCGGGGAAGATATACAGGTTCTGGACGGTCAGAATAGTGATCAATACTGGAGGGTTTTGGTGATGGATGATCGCATTATGGGAATGCAGACCATTGGTATGCATTCTGGATTAGGAGCGGTAATGGCGCTAATGAAGAAGCGGACTACCTTGACAGAGTTCTGGCATGTAATAGCTGATCACGATATGGTCAGCAAAGCAGCATGGTATTTACCAGCACAAAGATTTTTAAGTGAATAGACAAGCAACAGCAATATAAATAGTTGAGTTGACGATATAATTTGTAAAACCATATATTTAGGGAGGGGAGACTGGGATGAACAAGATGCTGGTAATCGATTATCACAAATGTGTCGGTTGTAAGACATGTGAAATGGTTTGCTCTCTAGTGCATGAGGGCGTATGCGCACCCTCTTTATCTCGAGTTAGGATTGCCATAGACGAGAGAGCTGGGTGGAATGTACCCATTACCTGTGCTAAGTGTGAGAAACCCCTATGTGTAACGGTTTGTCCTGTAGGAGCAATCTCTAAGCATCGAGATACCGGGTTAGTTGCTGTCGATGAACAGCGTTGCATCGGCTGCCGCCAGTGCGTTCAGGCCTGTCCTTTTGGTCATGCCAACTTTAATCCCTTAAAAGGGGTTGCCTTCAAATGTGACGAGTGTGATCGGGACCCCCAATGTGCCCAATTCTGCTGGACTGGAGCCATTACCTATGAGCCGATAGAGGTGGTATTGATCCAGCGGCGCCTGGAAAAAGCTCAGAAAATAGCCAGCGAGTAGACTGGGACATCGCGGTATGCTTTCTTGTTCTTGCTCTATCCTTGTATTTTGGGGCCGGTTTTAACCGGCCTTTTTTATATAATGGGAGGAAATATGATATTTGTATAGAAATACTATTACAATTCCGAAATAGGAGGTATGAATGGTGGAAGGCAAGAAGAGCAATAATACAAAAAAGGTTACTGTAGAGATATTTAATCAGGAATATATAGTAAAAGGCAGCGAAAATGCTGAATACATTGAAATGCTGGCAGCTTATGTAGATCGACGTATGCGTATGATAGAGCAGCGTAATCACAGTTTGTCAATTGCTAAGGTTGCTGTTTTAACAGCACTAAACCTTGCCGATGAGCTTAATAAGCTTCAGGAAGATTATGATGAGTTGGTAAAGGTACTGGAAGAGGAAAAGAGAAATAGGATGGTATAAAGGATGACCAACCGAGAAGTTGCCAGAACTCTTGATCACATCGCCGACATACTGCAAATTAAGGATGAAAACCCCTTTAAGGTAAAAGCCTATCGACAGGCCGCTAGTTCAATTTATCATCTGGATGAGGATATTCATTATCTTTATGATAAAGGCCGCCTGAGTGACATTCCCGGAGTAGGGCAGGCCATAAAAGCTAAAATAGAAGAATTGGTAGAAAAAGGAAGCTGCGAATATTATGAAAAACTACTACTGGAGATTCCTCGCGGAGTTCTGGATATGCTTAACATACCTGGCGTCGGCTATAAAACTGTCAAAGCAATTTATGAACAGCTGGGAGTAAAAAATCGAGAAGAGTTGCTGCAGGCAGCACAAGAGAAGAGAATACGATCCCTTCCTGGTATGGGAGGAAAGACCGAATATACAATCATAAAGGGTATAGAAATGCTGCAGCAAAACAGTGATAAAAATACTCTGGGTTTTGTTCTTCCTATGGCGGAACAATTGTTGGATTACCTTAAGACTTGTGAACAAGTAACAAAGGCTTCTTTAGCCGGAAGTATAAGAAGGGGCAAACCGCTGGTTACGGACATTGATATAGTGGCAGGTGCCCAAGATGAAGCTGCGGTGCGCCGCATGATTGGCAACTACCGTGAAATAAAGAAAATAATAACTTCCGAAAAAGGACATATTGAGGGTTTACTGCGGTTCGATATACCCTTTGAGGTTATTATTGTCCCACCTGAGGAATACTGTTCTGGTTTGTTTATGGCGACCGGTTCCAAAGAACATATCAATCACCTGATGGGTGGAGTACAAAAAAGTGTTATTAATGATTGTAAGAGTGAAATCGAGATATATAAACGTTTCAATTTAGACTATATCTATCCTGAATTACGCGAAGACGGGGGAGAAATTATCGCGGCTGGTAACGGCAGCCTGCCTGAACTTGTACAGCAATGTGATATAAACGGGGATTTGCATGTTCATTCAAGTTGGAGTGATGGAGCCAATAAGATTATAGAAATGGCTGAAGAGGCCCGCAGCATGAATTATTCATACCTGGCTATTACCGATCATTCTCGCTCATTACCTATTAGTGGAGGACTTAATGAAGAGCGCCTAAAAGCTCAAGGAGAAGAAATTGAAAGTCTAAACCAACAATGGGATGACTTTACGATATTAAAAGGCACTGAGGTAGATGTCCTCAAGGATGGCAGTTTGGATTTTAGCAGCGAAGTTCTACGAGAATTAGATATAGTAGTTGCATCAATTCATACCAACTTTAAACTTGATAAAGAAAAACAAACCGAACGGATTGTTAGAGCAATAAAAGATGAGAACGTTGATATAATAGGACATTTAAGCGGCAGATTGCTGAATCGGCGCCCTGCCTATGAACTGGATTTGGAACGAATATTGGATGAAGCGGCAAAGAATCAGGTCATATTGGAGATTAACTCACATCCCGATCGTTTGGATATTGATGCAGACCTGGCGCGCAGGGCACATGAATACGGAATAAAGATATCGATAAACAGCGATGCCCATCATAAGAATGACCTAAACCTGATAAAATATGGAGTTTTGAATGCCAGAAGAGGATGGTTGGAGAAGGGGGATATTATAAATACCTTAAACAGGTATGAACTTACTAAATATATAAAAGAATAATCAGAAAGCTAGTGGCGAAATACTAAGTCAGGAAGCTCTTCGAGGAGGAAACCTTATGCTGGAGTTTACTTTAAGAGTGGCAGGCATGTACTTCCTGGCCTTAATAATGATTCGTCTATTAGGCAAAAGGGCTCTGGGCGAACTGGGGCCTTTTGATTTTGTAGTTATGACCGGGGTTGGCGATACTGTAATATCGGTAGCCCTGGATAGAAGTATGCCCTATTATGAAGGTATTGTGGTTCTGGCTACCTTGGCCGTCTTGGAATATTTTATTGGTTATTTGGGATTGAAAAGCGGCAGAATATCAAATCTTATCAGTGGGATACCGGTTATTCTAATTGATAATGGTAAGATTATTAAAGAAAATCTGGCTAGAGAGAAATTTAATGTAGATGATTTAATGCAGGAATTGAGAAAAAAGGGAGTTCGGAATATTCATGATGTAGAAAAAGGAATCTTGGAATCTTGCGGCGGTTTCAGTGTAATTATAAAGGAAGAAGAAGAAGCAGTGTCCCGGAAAGATCTGGGTATAAAAAAGGCGGGCAGCAGTTCACTGCTAACCATTGAGCAGTTATCCCGTGCGGAGATATTTGCTCATCAAGGCGACTCAGGCGATGAAGAAGCGATACCAAGTTTAATGGATCGTATAAAGAATATGGAGGATCAACTCAACCATATCACCGGGCTTATTGAACATCAAAAAAGCAGTCCTAACTCGCCGACCTAGGCTTATGCTGAAATATAATACGCCAAAATATTAAGGTTTTAGTAATAGATTTGAATAACTGAGGATGGGTTGTTATGGAACTTTTAGCCCCAGCAGGAAATTGGGACTCATTTATAGCTGCTATTAAAAATGGTGCTGATGCCGTATACCTGGGTGGACAACAATACAGTGCCCGCCAATCTGCCTTGAATTTCGACGATAAGCAGTTACAGGAGGCAGTGACATTAGCACATTTACGGGATAAAAAAGTCTATGTTACGGTTAATACCCTCATAGATAATAACGAGTTTACAGAAGTCCTGGACTATCTGTTTAAGCTTCAGCAATATAAAGTAGATGCGATAATCATTCAGGACATGGGCTTGCTGGATGCGGCCAGAAGTGCTCTTCCGGGGCTCTCTTTGCATGCCAGTACTCAGATGACTATACATAACCAGGATGGAGCGACTCTGCTGAAAAACCGCGGCATAAAACGCATTGTTTTGGCACGGGAATTGTCAATGTCTGAAATAACTGCCATAAGCAAGGACGTTAATGGAGTAGAAGTGGAAGTCTTCGTGCATGGTGCACTCTGTTATTGTTATTCAGGGCAATGTCTGTTTAGCAGTATGGTAGGTGGAAGGAGCGGCAACCGGGGCAGATGTGCCCAGCCCTGTCGTTTGCCATATGAACTGTATAGCCGAGACAAACAGCACAAAATTAACCTTACAGACCATGGAAAATATTTGCTAAGTCCGGCAGATTTGTGTCTGATCGAATATCTCCCGGAGCTTGAAGCTGCAGGCGTAGCTTCGCTGAAAATAGAAGGAAGAATGAAAAGGGCAGAATATGTAGCGGTAGTGACCAGAGCTTACCGACAGGTACTGGATGCATTGAAAGAAGAACCTGACTTTAAGCCTGAACCAGATTTAAAAGAACGCCTGTTGAGAATATTTAACCGCAACTTTAGCAGCGGTTACTTTATTACTGGAAACACCGAATTCCTGAGTACAAGAAGACCAAACAACCGAGGAGTTTACGTGGGTAGGGTGGTAGATCAGAATCGTGATATGCTTACGCGGATCAAACTAAGTAATACGGTTAATTTGGGAGATGGCCTGGTGGTATGGGTAGGCCAGGGACAGGCTCCCGCTTCTGTAGTAAAAGAAATGAAGATAGAAGGAAAAAATGTTTCGGAAGCACAATCGGGCCAGATTATAGATATTCAATTGGAGGGCCGAGTCTTTACCAATGATCGGGTATTTAAGACGCACGATGAAAAGCTGCTGTCTGAGGCTCGGAAGAGTATATTAATTGATGACGGGTTCAAAATTCCTCTGGATGCTGAGATATGTTTGGCACCAGGGAAACCCATGCAATTGGTACTAGCTGATCATAGAGGCACAAGGGTGGAAGTTCACACAAAAAACCTCGCGCAGCCAGCTGATCAGCACCCTCTCAACCAGGAAATTCTACAAGCAAAGATTGGCAGGTTGGGGAATACCCCTTTTGAATTAAGAAATCTAAGGCTTCACAGTGATCAAAATTTGCTGGTTCCATTTAGCGACATTAATGATACCCGTCGCAGGGCAATAGATTTATTAACGCAGAAGATTCTTCAAGAGAAGCAGCCTATGCCGATAGATGCCCACAATTATTGGAGTGAAAAAAATAGATATCTAAACCAGGAGCCATTTAGCGAGCAGATGCATAAAACTTTACTTTCAATTGCGGTAAGTAATGTAGAGCAGGTTGAAATTTCCCTGCAAAATGGAGCCGATAAGGTTTATTTGGGCATGGAAGGATTGGGTACCCATCATCATCTGAAGAAGTCACAGCTAAGAGATCTCGCGGAGCTGAATAAAGGTAAAACAGATCCAATAATACCAATATTACCGCGCATACGTAAGCCGGGTGATAACTTTTTGTATCGGGAATTAGCGAGTGAGAGTTTTAGTACCCTCATGATTTCCAGTTGGGCAGATTTAGAATGGGGTACTAGTAGGGGATTAAATATATTAGCAGACTACAGCCTCAATATATTTAATCGATATACATTGAGATATCTGTATAACCAAGGCGTATCAAGGGTGTGTCTTAGTCCGGAATTGAATTTTAACCAACTGCAAACCTTCGGGGATTTTGATAAAGTCGAACTTTTGGTGCATGGTGAATTAATACTTATGCAGTCTCAATTCTGCATGCTGGGCAATGTGCTTGGAGAAGACAAGAAAAAGTGTATGGCCCCATGTGTTGAAAAAAGTTATTATATTAAAGATAGCAAAGGATATGAATTTCCGGTTGAGACGGATTCCGAATGTCGGTTTTATATTTTCAATTCACGAACCCTGTGTATGCTGGAAGATTTACCTCGGATTCTGGCTTTGAAACCTTCCAGCATCAGGATCGAAGCCCGGCGTTTTACCGATGTACAGGTGTACCGAACCGTAAAACTCTACCGTGAGGCTATAAATGAAGTGCTTAATGGTTCCAAACCCGATTTGCAAGCTTACCGGCAAGAGTTGAACGCAATTAATAATTCTTCCTTTACTAAAGGTCATTATTATCGTGGGGTATTATAAAGATGGAGAAGTTAACACTAGATAAACTTGAATTTAATAAAATCCAAAATCAGTTGGCTGTTAGGGCTTATTCCGAAGGGGGACGGCGTCTTGCTCTTGAGATTCAGCCGGTAACCCAGCTTAAAGAAGTTATTGCCAGGCTGGATGAGACCCAGGAAGCTATGGGACTTCTGCATTACGGTGAACCAGCTTTCCTGAGTTCCCTCAAGCCGGTAGAAAAGCACCTGGGGAAGGCTAAGATATCCGGTATTCTGGCTCCCTCTGAACTGCTGGATATCTTTCATCTTCTACGGGCGTCACGGTTGGCAGTCAAATACACAGGCGGCCCCAGTGCAAGGATATTAAAAGAGATCGCATCTGAGATCACGAATGACCCGGTATTAGAAAAACAAATTCAGGAATCCATAGATGAAGATGGATCTGTCAGGGATGATGCATCGCCGGAGCTTAGAAGCATTAGAAAGCAAATAGAAACTGCTCGTCTGCGTATAAAAGATTACCTGCAAAACTTTATTCGTTCTGGTAATAATCAGAGCCTTCTACAGGATGCATTGATCACAGAGCGTGCAGGGCGATATGTAGTACCTGTCAAACAAGAACATCGTAATGATGTAAAGGGAATAGTTCATGATGAATCAGCCAGTGGAGCAACCGTATTTATAGAACCCCTAGCGGTACTCGAGCAAAACAATAAAATTAAGAGTCTGCAAATTGAAGAAAAGCGGGAAGTTGAACGCATTCTACGTTCTTTAAGTTCAGCTATTACCAATATTGTGGGTGAGTTGTCTATTAATTTAGATAAATTAAGCTACCTGGACATGTTATTTGCCCGTGCCCACCTGGCATATGATATGAATGCATTCAGGCCTGAAGTTAATGATACCGGTATAATTGAAATTAGCCGAGCCCGTCATCCATTGTTGGGTGACAAGGCGGTGCCTATAAATGCCACTCTAGGTAAGGCATTTGACATACTGGTTATAACAGGGCCCAATACTGGAGGAAAAACTGTAGTTTTAAAAACTATCGGATTATTGACAATTATGGCTATGAGCGGTCTTTTTATACCGGCCCGTGAGAAAAGCCAAGTTTCTGTATATAAGGAAATATTCGTTGACATCGGGGATGAGCAAAGCATAGAGCAATCTTTAAGTACCTTTTCCTCCCATTTAAAAAATATTGTCTATATTCTTAATAAAGTTGACAATCATTCTTTAGTACTGTTGGATGAGTTAGGAGCAGGTACTGATCCGGTTGAAGGAGCGGCCTTGGCGCGTGCGATTTTGGAAGAAATGAAGGGAAGGTCCGCCAAAGTTGTAGTAACTACCCATCAGAGTGAATTAAAAACCTTCGCATATCAAAATGAAAGGGTAGAAAATGCCTGCGTTGAATTTGACCCAATTACCTTGGGACCTACCTATGAATTGACAATAGGTACTCCAGGCCAGAGCAATGCCTTTGAAATAGCAGTACGCTTAGGTCTGGAAATTTCTCTGGTTGATAAGGCTCGATCTCTAGTCCCTGAGCGGGAAATGGAGATCGGTAATATGATACGGCAGCTAAAGGAAAGCCGCTATTATTTTGATATCAGCACAAAAGAACTCGAAGAGGATCAGAAAAAGCTTAATTTGGAACGTGAATTACTGGAACGCGAAAAAGCTCTGATATTTGAGGAAAAAGCCAGTACTATACAGAAAGCCAGACAGGAAGCAGATCAGTATGTAAGGCGAATTAAACGAGAGGCGAACGAAGCCATCGAAGAGTTAAAGGAATTAATAAAAGAAAGAAACCAACCGCCCAAATGGCATGAGGTTGAGAAGAAAAGCAAGAAGATCAAGGAACTAATTACGACTCCACTCTTAGAAGGAGAGAAACGGGCTGAACAAGAAATAAGCCCTGGAGATTATGTTCGGGTGAAAAGCGTAAACCAGGTCGGACAAGTTTTAGAGGGTCCCAATGCTCAGGGGGAAGTGGCGGTTCAAATAGGCAGCATTAAACTCACCGTTCATAAAAACCAGCTCGTGATCACTGAATCTATAGAGGAAAAAAAGACATCAGGACGCAGTGAGACATTCCTGGAGAAAGCAAAGCATATATCACCAGAAATAGATCTGCGGGGCCAATACGCTGAGGACGCTTTAACTGAACTGGATAAATACCTGGAAGATGCTAATCTGGTAGGGCTGGATTGGGTTAGAATAATTCATGGCAAAGGAACGGGAGCGTTAAGATTAGCTATACGAAGTTATTTAAAAGGGCACCGTTATGTAAAGGACTTCAGAGATGGAATAAGGGAAGAAGGAGGCTATGGGGTAACTGTCATTAACCTTAAGTAGCTCCTAATTCCCTCATAACCGGTTATCTTTTCAACTGGTGATCCTCCAGGGGACAGGAGGGTAGATTCTCTCCTGTCTGAACAACTATTTCATCAATATACTCTTCAGGACAGCCTCCAGACTTCTTTGGTTTGGCTATAATGGCTTTATAAAGCTGCCCATCGTGTCGAGGATCGGTACATATCTTTATTGTATTCCGAAATAATCCTGATAAATTAAAACTGGTATGGATGGTACAGCTTTCTGTTGGTATTTTATTCTTGTCCGCGCTATTAGTACCTGCCTTAACTCCAGAGATGACATTAGTTTTTGGGCAGTATTGGGTCGCCAATTTTCCCGATTCGGTACAAACAACTACTGATTGATGCACATCACAGGTTTCTGTCGGTACAGAGCTTTTAAGGCAGTATTCAGTAATTAGCTGATCCGTTGGGCAAGTTTTAGATGGAAGTTTGCCTGATTTGGAACAGACACCTACTTGAACAATATCAGCAGGCATTGACCAGCTGCTAACCTTGTTACCCTGGTAGGCTTTTTGCATCATGGCCTTGAACATTAGAGCAGGATAACCTCCTCCAAAAACGTTTGACATCTTATTCTTCTGGTCATCATATCCCATCCAAACAGCCCCTGAATAATCAGGTGTAACTCCGCAGAACCAAACATCAGTTGAATCATCTGTTGTCCCTGTCTTTCCAGCTGTAGGAATATTAGGAACTTTAGCATTAGTACCTGTTCCAGAGCTTACAACTGTTTGCAGCATATTATTCATCAACCATGAGGTCTGTGCAGTCATAACACGTTTTGAATGCTGTTTAAACTCATATAGAACAATTCCATTGCTATCAACAATTTTACTGATAAAATGCGTTTGATTATATAATCCGGTATTTCCAAAACTGCTGTACGCCCCTGCCATTTGCACAGGTGTGACACCTTTGGTCAAACCACCCAGAGCCAGGGAAGCCAGGTTTAAATCATTCTTGCCAGGGCTGTCTACCAGACTTAGACCCAAAGATTTGCCCATGTCAAAGCCGTGTCGAGTACCGACCAAATCCATAAGCTGTACTGCGTAAGTGTTAATGGAAAATTGTACGGCTGTTCTCATTGTAATAAGACCACGATAATTTCCGTCATAGTTCTTTGGGCTCCAGACCCCACTAGAGGTGTTATAGGAAATAGGTGAATCATCAAGAACCATAAAAGGCATTTTACCCTGTTCCAAAGCAGGCGAGTACACCGTCAAGGGTTTTATAGCTGAACCCGGCTGCCGGTAAGCATTGGTAGCCCGATTAAAACCACGCTGCTGTTCATATTCCCTTCCACCCATTATAGCTTTGACAGCTCCACTGCTGTTGTCAACAATTGCCATCCCTACTTGGATTTTCTGACCATTTTTATTTCCGTTGGGGAAATTAGTAGTTTTTTTGAAATAATCTTCAGCGTAGGCCTGTAAAGGCGCATTTATGGTAGTATAAATTTTTAGTCCGGCCTTGTATACGGCGCTGTCAGCATCCTCATATCCCTTGACACCTTCTAATATCTGGAGGGCTTCGTCTACTACGGCATCAACATAATAGCCGTACTTAGCATTAGTATTTTGATTCTTTGCTAACAGTAAAGGAGCAGCATAAGCCTCAGATGAGGCAGAAGCACTAATAAAGCCGGAGTCAGCCATACTGATAAGAACTAACTTTTGCCTGGCTTTTGCTTTTTCCAAATAACTGAAAGGGTTATAGTTATTGGGGCTTTGAACGAGGCCTGCCAGCAAAGCTGACTCGGGTAGGCTTAATTGGCTTACGTCTTTACCGAAATACGTATTAGATGCTGCCTGAACACCATAAGCCCCTGCTCCGAAGTAGATTTTATTAAGATACATTTCCATAATTTCTTCTTTAGAGTATGCTGCTTCAATTTTAAAGGCAAGAAGTACTTCTTTAATCTTCCTTACGTATTTCTTATCATTGGTTAGAAAGGAGCTTCTGGCAAGCTGCTGAGTAATAGTGCTTGCACCCTGACCAGTCAAGTCGCCTGATTGAACATTACTAAGTACTGCCCGGGCAATTCCTTTAACATTAATACCATGATGGTTATAAAATTCTTTATCCTCTGTAGCTATAAACGCTTCTATTAAGTGGGGAGGGATTTTTTCCAGACTAACCTCAGTACGGTTTTCTCCGGCATGCAGACTTGAAAATAGTTCCCCATCTTCATCAAACAACAAAGTACTGTTAGCACCGGATAACTGCTGTGGATCAAAGGCCGGCAAGGCGATTGCAGCATAAGTTATTATACTGACCATTGAAGTAATTCCTAACCCTATCAGCAGCGAAAGGATAAGCTTCCATCTTTTACTCAGATTAAATTTATGGGCTGAACGTCGATTTACTCCATTATCGTTTTCCATAAAGAATATGCCTCCTGATTAAGCTATTAATTATAACATTAGACAATAAGTTCAAAAATCCTGCCTGATGATAACGTCATTATATATGCCTATACGTCTTAGCAGGTCTAATTATTGCATATCCACAAATCAATATGCTATCATTTTTTAATGGCAAGGAGGTAATGAAATGGAAAATGCAATAAAAGAACAGGCACTAAGCCAAATGGAACTAATAGAGCGCGGGGTAATCGAAATCTTGCCGCGGGAAGACCTCTTAAAAAAGCTTGAGAAATCAATACGTGACGGCAAGCCTTTGAGGATTAAACTAGGTTTGGATCCAACAGCTCCCGATATTCATCTTGGACATACCGTGGTTTTAAATAAGCTGCGTCAATTTCAAGATTTAGGTCATGAGGTTCATTTGATAATTGGAGACTTTACTGGCCGCATAGGAGACCCAAGCGGCAAATCGGAAACTCGCAAACAGCTTTCTGAAGAAGAAATAAAAGTAAACGCTCGTACTTACCAGGAACAAATTTATAAAGTATTGGATCGGGACAAGACCATTATGCACTTTAATAGTGAGTGGTTAATGCCATTAAACATGATAGATGTTCTCAAGCTGGCGGGTAAATATACCGTAGCTCGGATGATGGAGAGAGATGATTTTGAAAAACGCTACAAAGAGGGTTTGCCTATTGGAGTGCACGAATTTATGTATCCGTTAATGCAAGGGTATGATTCGGTGGCACTACAAGCTGATGTTGAACTGGGGGGAACCGATCAAAAATTTAACCTCTTGGTCGGCAGGCATTTATTAAAGGAATACGGATTTGAACCACAGGTAGCTTTAATGATGCCCATACTGGAAGGTACAGATGGCGTTCAGAAAATGAGTAAGAGCCTGGGAAACTACATCGGCGTTAGCGATGAGCCCTACCAGATGTTTGGCAAGACCATGTCTATAAGCGATACACTGATATGCAGATATTTCGAATTGCTTACCCGCGTACCCATGGTAGAAATCGAAGCCATGCGCAGTCAGATGACGGCTGGGGAGATGAATCCCCGGGATGCGAAAATTAGACTGGCAGTAGAAATTATCTCCACCTTCCATAGCCCAGAAGAAGCTGTTCAGGCTATGGAAAGATTTAAACTCGTATATTCTCAGCGCGATATACCGGATGATATACCCGAAGTCATGGTATCTGAACATGATGTCTGGCTGCCTAAGTTCCTGAATGAAAATGGTCTGGTGGACTCCACCAGCGATGGTAAACGCATGATAAAACAGGGTGCGGTCAAGATCAACGGAGATAAGTACGAACAGGAAGACTTACAGCTTAAAGCAGGGATGGTTATACAGGTTGGAAAACGAAAATTTATAAAGATTAATATAGATTAGGTATTTACTACCTAACCTTAGGTCGTTGACACAAAAGCCCGTTATATAACGGGCTTTTGTGTCAACGGGGACGGTTCTAAATGACACATTTCTTAAGTCTTGATCGTATTGTTAGCTAACCTATTGTTGATTTAATGATTCAATTTTAGAATGATTTTCCCATCGATTTTAGTGCCGGCATAATATCATCTACATGACCTTCGAAGAATATGGCGTGTCCTTTTACATTAGGATAATCCAGAGAAAGCATCTTAATGAAAACGAAACCGGCTGACTCCAAATCACGCCGATCAGAGTTGCGGATATAGTCCATATGCTTGTCAGTTATTTTTTTTGCAGTACAATATATCTCGTTGCCCTTAGAATTTAGCAAAGCTGTAGCTACCAGTGTACGCAACAGTCAGCGCCTCCTCTTAGATAAAATAAGACCACTCTGTCGAGTGGTCTTTTAATTTCCTGGTAGCCCCAGGGGGAATCGAACCCCCGCTTCCGCCTTGAGAGGGCGGCGTCCTAACCGCTAGACGATGGGGCCAAGTGGCAGCCGAACAAGGATTTGAACCCTGACGAACGGAACCAGAATCCGTCGTGCTACCGTTACACCATTCGGCTTAACCACGCGCTAAATTACTCGCGCAAAAAATATTATAATACAGGGACTAGTGATTGTCAAAAGCTTTACGAATTATCTGGGATTAATGCCAAATTACTTATGTAACTTATGGCCTTCTTTATTCTGTATTCTGATTTCCTACTGCCTAGTAGTTCTATGATTTCGAAAAGTCCTGGAGTAGTGGTTCTGCCAGAAAGGGCCAGGCGGGCAGGATGGATTAATTCTGATGCCTTTATTCCCAGAGCCTCGGCCTTTATCCGGATAGAATTTTCTAGTTGGGATGCTGTAAAAATATCAGTATTAATGATTGCATCCAATACTGCGATCAGTTTCTCCGGGCTTCCTGGCTTACGGAAGTACTTCTCTATTCCTTTTTCATCATATGTCTCTGGATCTTCAAAGAAATATTGAGCTAAATCAAGTATCTCATTGACTGTTTTGGCACGAGTGCGTACCAAGTCGATTACCTTATGAAAATAGTCGATATTATCCGTACGCAGCCACCCATTCTGCGTGGCCTGCACCTCCACCAGTCTTATTAGGCGTTCAAGACTCACTGCTGATAAATAATATCCGTTCATCCAAGCAAGTTTTTTTAGGTCGTAAATAGCAGCTGAACGGGATACATCGTTAAGGGAAAATCTATTCGGCATTTCATCCCGGGGATAAATATCTACATTTTCGTCAGGAGACCAGCCCAATAGTGCCAGGTAATTGACCAGGGCTTCAGGCAAGTAACCATCGTCTCTAAACTCCTGGACGGAAGTAGCTCCATGACGCTTGGAAAGCTTGCTTCGATCAGGGGCCAGTATCATAGACACATGTGCGAAATTTGGTGGGGTTAGGCCAAGAGCATCGTAAACCTGGAGCTGTTTAGGTGTATTGGACAAATGCTCTTCTGCCCTGATAACATGGCTGATCTTCATTGTATAATCGTCTATTACCACTGCAAAATTATAAGTGGGCCATCCATCTGATTTAGCTATAATGAAATCATCAAGTAGACTGTTGTCGAATTCAACATCTCCACGTATAAGATCATGCACAACAGTGGTTCCATTTCGGGGCGCTTTAAGCCTGATTACAGGTTTCAATCCTTGCGAGAGACGTTCTGACACCTGTTCAGGGGTAAGTGTCAGGCATGATCCCGGGTAAAGATAATTTTTCTTTTCTTGCTGTGCTTTTTCTCTATGACTCTGCAGCTCGTCAGATGTACAGAAGCAGTAATAAGCTTTGTCTTCCATCAGTAATTGTTGTAGATACTTTTGATAAATAGATAGTCGTTCACTCTGCCGATAGGGACCGCATGGACCACCTATGTCTGGTCCTTCGTCCCAATCTAAACCCAGCCATCTCAGACCTTCCACAATTCCTGCAGCAGAATCCTCGGTAGATCTCTTGTTATCTGTATCTTCGAGGCGCAGGATAAGCTGGCCGTGTTTATTTCGGGCGTAAAGCCAGTTGAAAAGAGCCGTGCGTGCTCCGCCTATATGTAAGGTCCCAGTTGGACTGGGAGCAAATCGTACTCTAACATTTTGCATAGTTTATTCACTCCTTCGTTTATATATAGTAGCTTATCACCATCTGATTTTCAAAAACATTCGTAAACAAGGCATAGGTATAGGAATAAGTCGCTGCTCGAAAAGAATTATGGAAAATAGGCACCAAATGTAACTACTTCTCATATATTAGAACTATTAGATGAAATAACGAAAACTGTGGGGGGATAACGTTGGCTAGAAGGTGGCTGCCATCATTAAGCGTTGTTTTAATAATCGCATTATCAGCGTCAATCTTTCTTGTGGATTTGCGTTTGAAAGGCAGTATTTTAGAAATAGCTCGATCCCAAGCCCAATTAGAAACAGTTGAATTAATAAATCAGGCTGTAAATGATAAAATTGTTGCGGAAACAGATTACCAAGATATTGTTTATATCCATAAAGATGAAAACGGTAGAATAGTAATGATTCAGGCTAATACGGTTATTCTGAACCAGATAATGGCAAAAACCATTAACGAGGTAATAGGATGCAGCAAACAACTGAAAAGTAATGAAATTAGCGTTCCTCTTGGACAGGTAACCGGTTCCATATTTTTAGCTGGTTACGGCCCCAAAATAAAAGTGAGGATAATTCCGGTTAAGCAAGTAACGGTTGATGTGGAGAATAGATTCGAACAGGCCGGAATCAACCAAACTCGTCATCTTATATATTTCAAAATAAACACTATAATAAAAATAGCGGTTCCTCTGGTTCACAAAGATATATCTGTTTCGACCACTGTACCGCTCACGGACACTATCATCGTAGGTGACGTACCTCAAACATATCTAAATTTCAACGGTTTCAGCAATAATCTTTCACCAATACAAACAAAGCCATAAAATACCTGCTTTTATTCCTTTACCCCAGCGAATTATGCATTATCAAAAAAATACCGGCAAGTTTTGTTACAGCCATTCATATATATAAGAGTATACATATATTGATGGATGGGAGGTTGTTTAATGGTAAAAGTATCCGACCTGCGTATGCGGGAGGTTATTAATGTCTTGGATGGCAAAAAACTAGGCAATATTATAGATATAGATTTAGATATGGAAAAAGGCAAGGTATTAGCATTTATGCTTCCGGGACAGGTCAGGGGTTGGAGCGTCTTCTCTAAAAGGGAGGAAATAGTTGTTCCATGGGAAAAAATAGTGCGAATTGGCAGAGATGTAATACTTGTCGAGGTACCTACGTTCAGTGAGATTGACCAGCAATACAGCGGGCGTTACGGTGATGATGAGAATAGATATTAATTACTAGGACTTAGTTAGTTGATTATCATTTACTTATTGTTATAATAAGGGCAGGCAGCCAGAGGCTCTATAAAATTAAACATCCCCGCAAGGAGTGATAATAGGTGCTGTGTCCTTATTGTCAGGAAGCTGAAAGCAAAGTAGTAGACAGCCGTTCAAGTGAGGATGGGGCTGTCATTCGAAGGCGGCGCGAATGCGTGGCATGTAAACGAAGGTTTACCACCTATGAGAGGTTAGAGGAAAGACCTTTATTGGTTATAAAGAAGGGTGGTAACCGAGAGCAATTTGATCGGAACAAATTGTTAAACGGTATCACCCGCGCCTGTGAAAAAAGGCCTGTAAGCTCGGATACAATAGAGAAAACAGTTAATTCCATTGAGATGGATTTACGGGATTATAATGATAGAGAAGTAAGCAGTATGGTTATTGGTGAAATGGTAATGGACAAGTTACGCAGTCTAGATGAGGTTGCCTATGTCCGTTTTGCTTCGGTTTATCGCCAGTTCACAGATCTTAATGGCTTTATCAATACAATTGATCAATTAAAGAAAAGATAACTTATAGGGGACGTTCTCGTGACGTGCAAAGCGCCGAAAGAACGTCCCTTGTTTATCAACTACATGAAATAATTAAGAGTTAGTCATACGGTTTCTCCAGTTCCGCCTGCAGAAGATCTCTAGCCTTGTCGGCAAATGTTTCGGGTACGGCTATTTTTGTTTCACCCAGAGGACCAACCGACAAGCCGAATACCGATCCTATTGAATGAATAAGCCGAACCGGAATACCAAAAGATTGAATAAGGCTTTCCAATATCGCATCATCTGGCGGGGAGACGGTAGTTATAACCACCCATGCAGATTTAGATAGGTCAAAACCGCAATTGGCACAAATGCGGCTGCAATCATAAATGGAATAACTGCATTCGGGACAATTCATGTTACCAACACCTCCTATAAATATTTTAAGCGAAACGGAGCGGAAGGACAAATGGAGCAATGGAATTGGTTTGAAAAAGATGAAATCCAGTTTATATCCTTAGAAGGATGGTTAAAAGAAGGGGTTAACATAGCTTTCTCCGCCCGTCAGGGAGGTGTTAGTGAAGGGGTTTACGATTCTTTGAATATGGGTTTACATGTGGAGGATCAGGATATTCGGGTTTTGGAAAATAGGCGGCGTTATATAGGAATATTTGATGCTCATTTGAATGATGTGGTGTGCTGCCAGCAAGTTCATGGTTCTAAGGTAGCCCGGGTTGACCAGAATGATCGGGGCAAGGGCGCCCGCAGATTAAGTGATGCTCTCATCGAATGCGATGCCATGATTACTAATTCTCCGGGCATCTACCTTTTAAGTTTTTATGCTGACTGCGTACCTGTATACTTTTATGATCGGGTAAACCGGGTTGTAGGAATGGCTCATTGTGGATGGAAGGGAACGATGGGAAGGATCGCATCTAAAACTGTTCAAGCTATGCAGAGGGAGTATAATACTTATGCAGCTGATATTCAGATATTTATTGGTCCAGGAATAGGTCCATGCTGTTTTGATATACAGCCTGATTTAGCGGCGAAAGTAAATGCTGAATTTAATGGCTTACATGATATAATTATTACTAATAATAAAAGCTCCTTCACATGGGATTTACAGGAGACTAATAGGCAGCTGCTGATAGAATGTGGGGTAAACCCATCATACATTTATGTCTGTAAGCTTTGCACTTCCTGTCATACTGATCACTTTTATTCATATCGGAAAGAGAAGGGTGATACAGGTCGAATGGGTGCTGTAATAGGTTTGGAATATTGAGGTGACTTAAGTTGCAATTGTCTAAAATCCTAGTTGTAGATGATGAAACCTATATAGTTGAGCTTGTAAAGTTCAATTTAGAAAAGGAGGGATTTCAGGTTGTAGTGGCCTATGATGGTCAGAATGCTCTGGATATGGTGGAAAGAGAGAGTCCAGACCTGATTATCCTGGATATCATGCTGCCGAATATGGATGGCTTTGAAGTTTGTCAAGAATTGAAAAAGGATAGCCGTTTTAAACTTATTCCTATTATCATGCTGACAGCCAGGGGTGAGGAGATTGATACAGTTCTTGGCTTGGAGCTGGGTGCTGATGATTACATAAAAAAGCCCTTTAGTCCCCGCGAGTTACTGGCGCGAGTAAAAGCGCGCCTAAGAGCTATAAGGATTTTGGAAGCAGAACAAGCAGTCGGTACAAAAGCCTATGTTTTCAAGGATTTGATTGTGGTTCCCGAGCAGCATGAGGCATTTTTAGGGGAAGTGAAATTAGAACTCACCCCCAAAGAATTTGAACTCCTGAGACTAATGGGTTCGCACCAGGGTAAGGTATTTACTCGGGAGTTTCTTCTGGAAAAGGTCTGGGGATATGAATTCTCCGGCGATACCCGAACAGTTGACGTTCATATAAGACACTTGCGGCAAAAACTAAATGACGACTCAAACTTTCCTGATTATATTGAAACCGTAAGAGGCGTAGGTTATAAGTTTGTGGAAGAAAATAGGCCTAATGTAAGAAGGTGAAAATAAGTTGACATATTTTGATCAAGATAAAACGACCATGAATGCAATTTTAACCAGCATGGCAGAAGGGGTGCTGGTTCTTGACCAGCAGGGAAGGATTATTCTTATTAACAAAGCCGCGGAAAATATTTTCCTAGTAAGAGATGGTGTTCTTCTAGGTAAGGTGTTTTGCAGTCTCCCCGGATATGAGAAAATCAGCAATATGGTAAGAGGTGTACTAGGAACCGGGAAAGAAGTGTTTATTGAGACCGTAATTCAGCCCCATACTCAGATATTCAGAGTGCATGTTGCACCCGTAAAAGGCGAGAATAATATTATTGATGGAGCAGTAGCGGTATTTCATGACGTAACCGATGCCCGAAATTTTGACCAGATGAGGTCTGAATTTGTAGGTAATGTTTCTCATGAATTGAGGACACCGCTTACCTCAATTAAGGGCTTTGTGGAAACCTTGCTGGATGGTGCCATGGAAAACAATGTACTTTGCCGGCGATTTCTCACAATTATTGACAGCGAGACCTTTCGTCTTGGCAGACTTATTGAAGATCTTCTCACCCTGTCATCAATTGAGTCCAAAGAGTGTGCCATGAACCTCCGGCCATTGTGTATAGCACGTTCCGTGTGTAATGTAATGAACATCATGGGACCGCAAATCAGCGAGAAGTCTCTGCGAGTTGATTACATTTACGAGCATGGTCTTTCATATATTCATGCAGACGAAGATTTGCTTAATCAGGTATTAATCAATCTACTTGATAATGCCATTAAATATACGCCTAAAAATGGGAAAATAATTATTAGAAGCCGAAAGAAAGACAGCCGAATCGTTACAACTATTACTGATACCGGAATGGGAATTCCCCGAGATAGCTTGCCGAGGGTTTTCGAAAGATTCTATCGGGTGGATAAGGCTCGTTGCAGAGACCAGGGCGGAACTGGGTTGGGACTTTCAATTGTGAAACATATTGTTGAATCACATGGCGGGGAAGTTATGGTAGAGAGCGAATTAGGCAAAGGATCTACTTTTGGAGTCAGTTTTATCGCATTATAGATTATTGGAGGGGAAAAAGATTGTCTCGTAGAATGGCCAGACTAGAGCGCAGGGTCAAAAAAATGACAATAATTAAAGCTGCTATGCTCTTAAGCCTCGCAGTTCTAGCCCTCGTGTTTATCTATCAGTTGGGAGTTAATACCAGGTCAACGATTAGTAAATTAGGTCAGGATATTAGGAATGTTGAATATGGGATTTTGGAAGACAAGCTTATAGGAAAAGCTATAGTTCTACATAAGGAAGAAGTAGTAGTAGCTCAGTCCGAAGGAAATTTTGAGAACATGCTAAAAGATAAAGAAAGAACCCCAAAGGGATCACTGCTGGGATATTATATGAATTCTGAGGGTAAAATTCCGCTCCGAGCTGCAGTATCCGGTATATTCACATGCAATACTGATGGTTTGGAAGGAGTTTTTCGGGAGGTTAATCTGCAAGCCATAACTCCTGAGGTTTTTAAATATAAAACCGCCTATAAAATTGAAGGTCAGCCTACTCAATCCGGTCAAGCAATATATAAGATTGTTGATAGTCTCCAACCAACCCGACTGTTAGTGCACTTTCCGCTGGATAAAATTAATTTCGATATAGAAGTCAAGCAGAAAGTGAATATATATTTTAAGGGAAAAAACCTTGGTGAGGCTCAAGTTATAGAGATGAAAGAAGACTTTGGAGAACTACTTGTTATAATAGAATTCGACGGTTTTCGCGAAGACTTATTAAGTCAACGCTATATCGAGGTTGAAGTAGTCTTTGACTCTCAAGAGGGATACTTAATACCGGAAAAAGCCCTGGTTGAGAGAGAGGGGAAAAAAGGAATATATTGTTTGAATGGCGAAGATATAACATTTAAGCCTGTGAATGTTGTCAAGATAAAAGGCGATATGTTAATAGTAAAGGGATTAAATGAGAATGATATGTTGTTAACCAATCCAAGTAAATAAATACTGATAGGTGATAAAATGGAAGAATTGCGACATAGGTTAATGGGAATACAAACTCGCATCGAGCTGGCAGCACAAAAAAGTGGTCGTATGGGAAAGGATATTACATTGCTGGCAGTTAGTAAAATGGTTGATAATGCTGCCGTACGCCAGGCATATGACCTCAATATATGTGATTTTGGAGAAAATCGGGTACAGGAATTTAACCATAAAATACAAAGCTTACCCCAGGCCAGATGGCACCTTATCGGAAGGCTTCAGACCAATAAAGTAAAAGATGTTGTTGGTAAGGCATATCTTATTCACTCAGTGGACAGATGGTCTCTTGCTCAAGAAATTGATAAAAGAGGGCAATATTTGGGACTTAAGGTACCAGTATTACTGCAGGTGAATATCTCAGGAGAGGAAAGTAAGACTGGACTTCAGGCTGGTGAGGTGCACAATTTTCTTCAGTCGGTGGGAGAGTTAACATCTCTGCAGGTTTTAGGTTTTATGACCATGGCAGTTCAGAGTACTGACCCCGAAGAAAGCAGACCTATATTTCAGGAACTTGCGGCACTTAAGAATATGATGTCAAACAAAACATATAGCAATGTTGAATTAAAGTATTTATCAATGGGTATGTCCCAGGATTATGAGGTTGCTATTGAAGAAGGAGCTAATATAGTGCGGATTGGCAGTGCGCTGTTTATATAGATTTTGATATTCTGTAAATAAAGGAGGAATCAGCATGGGAGTTATAGATAACTTGTGGAAGTGGCTAGGGGTACAGACGGAAGTCGAAGAGGAATATAAGGAACTGCCTGCACTACCGGAGCGTGAAGGCAGATCCGCAGCCAACATAGTCAGCATACACAGCGGCAAGGGTCTGAAGGTAATTGTTTGTGAGCCGGAAAGGTTTGAAGAGGCCCAGGCTTTGGCTGACCATCTTAAGAACCGAAGACAAATTGTATTGAATTTCGAATCCACAAGGCCGGAAATATCGCAGAAAATTATCGATTTCATAAGCGGGGCTGTTTATTCTTTGGATGGGCAGAGCCAGCAGTTGGGTCAAAATATATTTCTTTTTGCACCTTCTTCAGTTGAAATAAGCAGCGACCACAAAACATTAATGCGTAAAAGCGAGCTATTTCAGAATGAGCCTTTTGGAGGAAAAAGGTAATGCCTGTAAAGCTGGGAATTATAGGATGCGGCAAAATGGGCTACGCCCTTTTGAACGGTATTAGTTGTGGTTCTTCCGATTATAAAGCCATTTATGCCTGTGACACCAGTGTTGAGCGTACTGGCGTGTTTGTCCAAGAATTTCAAGCGGTTCAAGCTGATAAACCACAGCTGATTGCTGATGCTGATATAGTTATCTTGGCTGTGAAGCCGACTCAGGCTAAAGAGGTACTGGCTGGGACTGAAAGTTTGTGGAATACTGATAAACTACTTATATCAATCGCCGCAGGGATCAAAACATCAACTATAGAGAAGGAGCTGGGAAAACCAATTCCAGTTGTGAGAGTCATGCCTAATACCCCCTGTTTAGTGGGGGAGGGTGTCTCAGCTGTTTCGGCAGGTAGTTACGCTAATCAGTCTCATTTAAAGTTAGTGCAGGCAATGATGAGCCAGGTAGGTTTATCTATCGTCATTAACGAAGTACACATGGATGCGGTTACTGCAGTATCTGGAAGCGGCCCGGCTTATGCTTTCTTAGTGGTTGAATCAATGATAGATGCTGCGCTAAATCTAGGGCTAAGCAACGAAACGGCCCGGTGTCTGGTTTTGCAAACACTGAAGGGAAGCATTACTATGTTGGAACAGACAGGTGAGCATCCAGCTGTTCTTAAGGCTCAGGTGACCTCTCCTGGAGGCACTACCATTGCAGGCTTGAGAGAATTGGAAGCAGGCGGTATTAGAGAAGCCTTTTTTGCTGCCATCGAAAGAGCTTACCATCGTTCCATAGAACTGGGTGCCGATAATCATGAATAGGAGGATAAAGATTTGAGTTCTTTTCAGATTGTTCAGCTGGTAAACATTGTATTCGAAGTATTGACATGGCTGATTATTATAAGGTGTGTGTTGTCCTTTGTTCGCCATGATCCTTATCAACCGTTGATAAGATTTATTTATGAGGTAACTGAGCCCATAATGGGACCTTTTCGGAGATTAATCCCAGCGACGAGCGGGATCGACTTTTCTCCTATTATTGCAGTGTTTGCTGTAACCATGGTACAACGGCTGGTAATACAGCTCTTATCAGTTATTCTTTAATTGAAAATATAAAGGAGTAGTTGAATGCCTTTTCAAAAACTGGAACTACTGGCTCCGGCTGGTAAAATGGAGGTGCTGCACAGTGTCGTTGAAGCGGGTGCTGATGCAGTTTACCTGGGTGGTAAAAGATTTAATATGCGAGCGCTTAAAACTGAATTTAACTTCACGGATGAAGAGATTAAATATGCGGTAGATTTTCTACATAAGCATAAACGCAAAATATATATTACATTAAACAATTTGTATAACGACAATGAGATAGATGACATCTCTAATTACCTTCTATTCTTACAGGAACAGGGCGTAGATGCCTTAATCGTTCAGGATTTAGGGATAGTTGAACTCTGTCAAAAATTGAATATTGAAATCCCCCTGCATGCCAGTGTACAAATGGGAATAGCCAATCTGGAAGCGGTTAATTTGTTAGAAGAAAAGGGTTTCCAACGGGTTATACTTTCCAAAAATGTTTCCCTGTCAGAGATTAATGCCATATCCACAGCTTCCAGCCTGGGGATAGAGTATTTTGTCCATGGGGATCTTTGCATATCACATACCGGCCAGTGTTACATGAGCAGTTTTGTAGGTGGCGAAAGCGGGAACCGGGGCAGGTGCCGCAAACCATGTCGCTGGCAGTATAAGCTGCAGGGTTCCAAAGATGAGAACTATTCTGGATATCAGTATTTTCTTGCTCACAATGATCTTTGCCTTTATCCATATTTAAGACAACTAATAGATGCAGGTATTAGTTCATTTAAAATCGAGGGTCGTATGCGCAGCGCAGAATATCTTGCCTACCTGGTTTCTACCTATCGCAGGGCACTGAATACCCTAATAGAAGATCCTGCATCCTATATAACAAATCAAGATGAATTACTAGACCTTGAGGAACATCGGGTAAGGGATTATACCGTAGGGAACCTTTTTAAACCGCTGGATAGAAAAGGTATCGGTTTCGATGGAAAAAGGGAGCCCAATTTTATTACTACAGCCGAACCTCTAATCCCACTAACACCTCATGAATCATTAGAGGAAACAACTAGTAATTATCCATCAATACCCGAACTAACTATTAAGGTTGGCAGTTTGGATAGTTTAGAAAGTACCTATGGTCTAGGTATAAATAATATTATTCTGGGATGCGATAAAATACGCCAGATCAAACAGAGTTGGACTTACCCGTCGATTCAGAAAGCCTTTGATATGTTAAGAGATACTAAAACTAAAATATACCTGGAGATGCCTAGAATTGTTAGTCAGAAGGATCTGGAATCCGTATTCCAGATTAAGGAAATGGCAGAATCAATCGGTGTTTATGGGGTAGTTGTTAATGATTTGGGAAGCTTGAATATTTTCAGGGATTCACGGCTGGAGGTATGGGGAGGCTATGGCCTCAATACATTTAACCATAGTGCCGCATATCTTCTTGAAGGCTTAGGTGTCAGCAGAATAACTGCCTCGTTGGAAATGGATGCCACTGACCTGAAATTGCTGCTAAGTTCAAATACACCAACAGAGTTAATGGTTCATGGACCGCTGCCGGGAATGGTCAGTGATTATTGTATGGTGCGAGCGGCTCAGTCAGGGCAGGAGGAAGAATGTGAGCTTTACTGCTTGCGAGATGAATATTCATTATTGGATTGCTGCAATCAGAAATATAAAATTACTACAGATCATAACTGCCGGACCTATCTATTTTTCCCTTATGAGCTGTGCCTGCTTCCCTATTTGCCACATATTGTCTCCTGGGGAGTGAAATCATTTAGAATTGACGGCCAATATTATAATCCTGAAAAGTTGGGACAGGTAGCAGGCTGTTATGCCGACGCTCTAGATCAGATGAAACAAGGCTACTGGCATCCGCAGGAAAACTTCTCTAAACTAATGAACCTCTTCCCAGAAGGACTAACCGCTGCATTATTGGCTGCAGTAAGCAATAACCCTATCTAGTTCATAACTTAGTAAACAGTGGGGAGATGAGAACTTGATAACTGGAATGGAGATAAGAAATCAGCAGTTTACTAAATCAATGCGAGGTTACAATGAAGAAGAAGTAAAAAATTATTTACAGCAGCTGGCGCAGAATTATGAAACCCTTTATAGCGAAAACTCCCAATTAAAAGAAAGCATACAGAGATGTAAGTTTGAATTGGATAAGTACCACAAAATTGAAGAAACCATGAACAATAGCTTAATTTTAGCCCAGCAAACGGCTGAAACACTTAAAGTTAATGCCCAGAAGGAAGCCGAAAAGATTTTAGATGATTCCAAGCGGTCTATTGCGGAAATGCTTTCAGCTTACCAGGAGGTCATAAAACGTCTGAATTTATTTAATCTGGAACTTAAGTCACAGTTAAACATAGAATTGGAAATGCTGGAGAAAAACATGAAGAAAACCGAGGAATTATCTACCTTTTTTAATAACCAGGATGTAAAAGATCTGTTATCAAACATGAGTAAACTAAAAATAGAAGAGAAGGGCTGATATTGCAGATAACCGAAATTACCGGAGGCTTGCGCTTTGAAGTACGGGTGCAGCCCCGTTCATCCAGAAATCAGGTTGTAGGTGAACAAGCAGGAGCTCTAAAAGTAAAACTAACTGCTCCTCCGGTAGACGGTGAAGCTAATGCCGCCTTGATAGATTTCTTATCTGGTTGTCTTAAATTGCCCCGCAGAGATATATGCTTGGTAAAAGGCGAAACCTCACGCTGTAAGATGGTGGAGATAATGGGAATAAGCAGGGATGAGTTTATTGCCAGAATAGGCATTAAGATCTCTTCTTGAATAGGATGGAAAGCAGCATTGCCATAAGGATTAATGCGGCACCAACAAGTCCAGGCCGGGAAAGGTGTTCGCCAGCCCATAAGTACCCGGCCAGAGCCGCAAAAATCGGTTCGGTAGTTAATACAATGGCAAAGCGGGTAGGAGTGCTGTACTTTTGCAGGTAGTTCTGGAGGAGAAAGGCTAAGGCGGTAGCCAGAACTGCAGTTACAATAATAGCAAACATAGCATTAAACGAAATCCTATTAGGAATAGGTTCGGTCAAACTGCCAATAGCAACACAAAAAATTCCCACAAACAACACCTGTATACCCGTTATAGCTATAGCATTGTGCTTATGTGAGTAATAGTCAACATAGATGATATGCAGAGCGAACCCCAAAGCACTTATCAAAACCAATGAATCTCCATAGGTAAGAGTAAAGGAACCAACAGGAACAGAAATTAGGTATAATCCCACAGTTGCTATAAATACGGTGCTAGTAGTAATTAAAGACGGCCTTTTCTTATGAAGAAGTGAATACATTATAGGAACCAGTACCACCGATACCCCAGTTATGAATGCGGCATTGGAAGAAGTTGTATATTTAAGACCTAGAGTCTGAAAGACATAACCAATAAATAAAAAAATCCCCAACAGACCACCTGCCCAAAGGGTGGAAAGGCGTACTTTTATAATATCTCTGTAAGAGACTGCTGCCAAAACTAAAAAAGCCAGGGAAAATCTTATTCCTACAAATAGGAAAGGGCCGATGTCTGCAAGAGCATTCTTCACGACTACAAAAGTAGTCCCCCAAATAAAAGCAACCACTAGCATACACATTTCAGCCTTAGTGCGTGAACTATGTTTTCTAATCATTTTAAACCTCATTTTCGGACAAAATAGTTATAATAAAAAACCTGCACTAATTAGTAAATTACCCCTAAATCATGCAGACCATGCGTAACGATTAATCATTGCCGGTAAACAAACTTCGCATAGATTTAAGGTACAATTGACAGAGGAGATTCATTGTGCAAAAAGATAAAAAAAAATGGGTAATTAAGATATTAAAACTATTACAGTCTTCATACCCTGATGCTGGGACAATGTTGGAGTATTCATCTCCGTTCGAGCTTCTGGTAGCGGTGGTGTTATCAGCTCAAAGTACCGATGCCCAGGTAAATCGAGTCACATCGGAATTATTCAGGACTCATAATACTCCTGCTCAGTTTGCGTCTTTGGACGAAATAGAACTGCAGGAACTGATACACGGAGTAGGGCTTTATAAAAGCAAAGCGATGAATATTAAAAAGCTTTCCCGAATATTACTCGAGAATTATCAAGGGGAGGTACCATCCGATTTCGATTCGCTTATAGAGTTGCCCGGGGTTGGCAGGAAGACAGCTAATGTAATAATGTCGGTGGCCTTCGATCTGCCCGGATTAGGTGTCGACACCCATGTTCAACGAGTAAGCAATCGGCTGGGAATTGTAGCAGAGAGTAACCCAGATAAAACAGAAAAAGCTCTGAAAGAGATTATACCGATTAATTGTTGGAGTCAGGCCCATCATCTATTAATCTTTCATGGACGGAAAGTATGTATGTCAAGAAAACCTAATTGCCCGGAATGCGTGATAAATAATCTTTGCCAAAAGGTTTTAGATAATTAGCTAATCGAATGTAGTAATTGTAACGTGTCCAAGTTGTGTTTATCTGCCAATAGTTGTTTTGTCAGGGGCTATATGCTAAAATATATTACGTTTTTAGAGAATAAAAACCTTTCGTCCCTTGGGGAGGAGAGGTATTTTGTTAATTAAGGGAAAAATAAATTTTACTTGGTAAGGTGGTATTTAAAATGGCCAAAGGCAAATACGATGGAACCCTGAATCTACCTCAAACCGACTTTCCGATGCGAGCTAATCTTCCCACCCGGGAGCCGGAGATTATTGACTTCTGGAATAGCATAGATATTTATCAGCAAATTCAGGATAAGAATCGGGGCCAGGCTAAGTTTATTCTCCACGATGGGCCTCCTTACGCCAATGGAGACATACATCTGGGGCATACATTAAATAAGGTTTTAAAAGATATTATTGTTAAACAGCGCTCAATGGTGGGCTTTGATGCTCCATACGTGCCAGGTTGGGACACGCATGGACTGCCTATTGAGCAAAAAGCTATAAAAAGCCTGGGTATTGACCGACATAAGACCGATGTGGTGGAATTCAGGCGTTTCTGCCGAGATTATGCTCTTAAGTATGTAAACATCCAAAAGGAACAGTTTAAGCGTTTAGGGGTCAGAGGAGATTGGGAAAAACCTTACCTTACTTTAAACCCAGAATTCGAAGGCAGCCAGATCAAGGTCTTTGGAGAAATGGCTAACAAAGGCTATATTTATAAGGGCTTAAAACCAGTTTACTGGTGTGCCGATTGCGAAACGGCTTTAGCAGAAGCAGAGGTGGAATACGCAGATAAAGTGTCGCCATCGATATATGTTAAATTCCCTGTCAAAGATGGTAAGGGCGTAATTCCAGAAGACGCCTTTGTGATTATATGGACGACTACTCCATGGACCCTCCCCGCAAATATGGGTATCTGCCTGAATCCTGATTATGAATACCTACTGGTGGAAGTTAACGGAGAAAAATATGTTTTGGCTCAAGGATTATTGGCTGAGGTTACTAAAGAGATGAGCTGGGAAAATATTAATATCATCAGTAAATTCAAAGGCAAATTACTGGATCGAGCGATGTGTACCCATCCATTTATTGAGCGTGAATCACTGGTAATACTGGGCCAGCACGTAACTCTAGAGGCGGGGACAGGATGCGTTCATACTGCCCCTGGACACGGTGAAGATGACTTCTATGTAGGTAAGGAATATGGTTTAGAGGTTTTATCTCCAGTTGATGATAGGGGACTATTCACTGCAGATGCCGGTAAATTTGAAGGCCTTTACGTACATAAGGCTAACCGAAATATTATCGAAGAGTTGGAGAGTAAAGGAATGTTACTCAAAACAGCCAATTATTCCCATCAGTATCCACATTGTTGGAGATGCAAGAATCCTATCGTATACAGGGCTACCGACCAATGGTTTGCCTCGGTAGATGGCTTCCGTCAGGAGGCTTTGGAGGCCATAGACAGCGTTGAGTGGATACCCTCCTGGGGACGGGAACGAATTTACAATATGATCCGGGATAGAGGCGATTGGTGTATTTCCCGTCAACGTACCTGGGGCGTACCCATTCCTATTTTCTATTGTTCAACCTGTGGGGAGACGATCATCAATAAAGAAACTATCGAACGGGTAAGTTCTCTGTTTACTGAGCATGGATCTGACATCTGGTTTATGAAGGACGCTAAGGAACTCTTACCAGATGGGTTTAAATGTCCAGCCTGCAGCGGTGAGGATTTGACTAAAGAAACCGACATCATGGATGTATGGTTTGATTCGGGATCAAGCCACATAGCAGTATTAGAAAATCACCCCGATTTAAGATGGCCGGCAGATCTGTATCTTGAAGGCAGTGATCAGCACCGGGGTTGGTTTAATTCTTCTCTGTCCACATCGGTGGCGGTTAAAGGCAGGGCGCCATATAAAAAGGTTTTAACTCATGGATTTGTGGTAAATGAAAAGGGTATCAAAATGTCCAAATCAGTAGGCAACGCCATTGACCCGTTGGTAATGATTAAAGAAATGGGTGCTGATATATTGAGACTCTGGGTAGCGTCTGCTGATTATCGCAATGATATGAGCGCTAATAATAAAATTATTAAACAATCCTCCGAAGCCTATCGGAAGATAAGAAATACCTGTCGGTTCATCCTAGGCAATCTTTACGATTTTGTTCCTGAGAAGGATACGATTCCCTTTGAACGGCTAACTGATCTCGATAAATGGGCTTTGCTTAAAATGGATAAATTAATTAGAAGGGTAACTAAAGCCTACGATGACTGTGAGTTCCATGTAGTTTTTCATGCGGTCCATAATTTCTGCACCATAGATCTTAGCAATATCTATTTTGATGTTCTAAAAGATAAGCTGTATTGTAATGACGCAAATGATAAGGAAAGAAAAGCCGCGCAAACCGTCTTATACGAACTAATCAATGGTTTGGTAGCCATACTATCCCCGATTTTGGCGTTTACCAGCGAGGAAATATGGGGATACATAAAGAAAGAGGGACAGCCCATCAGCGTGCAGCTTCTGGATTGGCCAGGAACAAAAGACCAATATATTAATGATTCCTTAGAGGCCACAATGGACAAAATCCTCGCTCTGCGCGAAGTTGTTACCAAAGCCCTGGAAGAAGCGCGAGTCAAAAAAGTTATTGGTCATTCCCTGGGTGCCCAAGTAAACATCTATGCCAATGAGGACTGGCTTCCCGTTCTTGAGGATACTGCCCATTTGGACAAAATACTAATCGTATCTAAGGTTGATCTCGCTGCAGCAGATAAGCGTGATGCTGATGCCATTGCTCTTGAAGGGGTTTCCGGTTTATGGGTCAAGGTTCAGGCTGCGGAAGGGGAAAAATGCGAACGGTGCTGGATTATTGATCTTTCCGTGGGCAAGGATCAGGCCCATCCCACACTCTGTGGCAGATGTGCTGGGGTAGTTAAGAAATTGGAGGGATAAAATGACCAGGATTGAAGAAGGGAAAAGAATAATAATTACGGTCTTGGGCCATGATCGAGTAGGAATAATAGCTGGAATATCGGCGATCCTGGCTGATGCCAGTATTAATATCCTGGACATTAACCAGACCATATTACAGGGCTTTTTTACAATGGTAATGGTAGCGGACATTAGTGACAGCACCATCGACATAGCCCGGTTAAGAGAAATACTTAACCGAAAAGGGGAAGAACTTCAATTGCAAATTACCGTTCAACATGAAGATATATTTAAATTCATGCATCGTATATAGGAACTTTACAGAATAAAATGATAGACTCGGAGAAACGATTCACGCAGATATCGCTGATTGCTATGATTATCGCTGAAGACAATCTTATGATTGTTCCCGTTCAAATTAACCATTTCGAAACCTGGTCAGCGATCATCATATAAAATCAGCGGTATCAGCGTGAATATTTTATTGAGGAGGTGGGTTATGCCTTACAGTATAAGCAAAGATGAAGTCCTGGAAACAGTTAGAATGCTGGAAACGGAAAATCTAGATATCAGAACAATAACTATGGGAATTAATATAATGGATTGCCGGGGCCAAAATGGGGAAGAAACCGGTCGCAGGATTTACGAAAAGATTGTTAAAAATGCATCCCAACTGGTAAAAGTAGGGGATGATATTGAGAAAGAGTATGGAATACCTATTATTAACAAACGCATTTCAGTGACTCCGGTTTCTATTATTGCAAATGGATTTTCACGCGATGAGATGGTTACCATTGGCAAATATCTTGATAGATCAGCAGTAGAAGTAGGAGTGAATTTTATTGGGGGTTTTTCTGCACTGGTACATAAAGGCTTTACCAGGGGTGATCTTGCCCTAATTGAGGCCATCCCCGAAACCCTTTCTACAACAGAAAGAGTTTGTTCGTCTATAAATCTGGGTACTACTAAAGCGGGGATAAATATGGACGCAGTATACCAGATGGGAGGAATTATTAAAAAGACGGCTGAACTTACAGCAGAGCGGGATGGGTTGGGTTGTGCAAAACTAGTGATATTCTGCAATGCGGTGGAAGATAACCCCTTTATGGCAGGAGCATTTCACGGGGTGGGCGAGCCTGAGTTGGTGCTAAATATAGGTATAAGCGGGCCCGGGGTAGTACTAAGTGCGGTTAAGAAACATCCTGACGTTGATCTAGGGCAGCTGGCCAATATAATAAAAAATACTGCTTTTAAAATTACCAGAACTGGTGAAATGGTTGGGAGAATAGCATCTAAAAGGCTGAACGTACCATTTGGTATTGTTGATCTGTCCCTGGCCCCTACTCCCGCTATAGGTGACAGCGTGGCCGATATACTCGAATCTATGGGTCTGGAAAGAGTAGGAGCACACGGATCGACCGCTGCGCTGGCAATGTTGAATGACGCCGTGAAAAAGGGCGGAGCAATGGCATCTTCTTATGTGGGAGGATTGTCCGGCGCTTTTATTCCGGTAAGCGAAGATCAGGGTATGATTAATGCCGTTGCGGAAGGTTCTTTGAGTATTGATAAATTGGAAGCTATGACTTGTGTCTGTTCAGTGGGTCTTGATATGATTGCTATTCCGGGAGATACTCCGGCCGAAATTATCTCAGCTATAATTGCAGATGAGGCAGCTATCGGTATGATAAACCGTAAAACAACAGCAGTTAGATTGATTCCGGCACCCGGTAAAAAAGAAGGGGATTGGGTTGAATTCGGAGGATTACTGGGCCATGCACCGGTTATGAAGATAAACCAAAATTCTCCGGCGCAATTTATCAGGCGCAAAGGACGCATACCTGCACCTATACACTCACTTAACAACTAAGGTCTTTCGAATAAGATCTTTAAATACATGGAATAATAATTTACAGGAACGCGGTGAGGATATTGAATCAAGAAACCGAAAGAAGCGATATGGATAAAGTAAGTCAAAAACTTGATAACGTATCCTTGAAAATGGAGAAACTAGGCATTGCTGAGTATGTCGAAATGCTTAATAATCCGCGTCGTCTCCTGTTTATTAATTTTTGGTCCGGCGTAGTTCGTGGTTTTGGCATGGCCATAGGTTTTACTTTACTGGCAGCTTTAGTACTATATATCCTACAAAAAATAGTTGTACTAAATACGCCCCTAATCGGGAATTTTATTGCTGATATTGTAAATATTGTTCAGAATCAGTTGAAAGTGGATGGGAGTGTTTTTCAGAGCCACGGGGGGACGATATGAGGTGTGAGATATGAATGAACAGGATAGATTGTTGATTAAGAAAAATGAGTTAGAACAGTTGATAAAGAACAACGAATGGGGTACAAATATGTCTGGATATGCTTCGCATCCAGCGGATATGACGTCGCATATGGAGATTCTAAATATCGAGTTGGAGCGAATAAATGATGCCCTGGCACAATATTATCCGGAACAACTCAACTAAGAACAAAGTCATTAGATTGATATTTTGGTAAAAACATTATATATTAGTTCTGTAATCAAGAGGTTTGAGGGAGGCCGATGAATTGAAAATCGGAATCTTTACCGATAGTTACAAACCCTATACAAGCGGAGTTGTAACGTCAATATCTACTTTCAAAGAAGAATTGACCCAATTGGGTCATGAGATACATATTTTTGCCCCCAGCTATCCCCATTATGACGAAGCAGAAGAAAATGTATATCGTTACTATTCGATACCATCACCGACCAATCCTGAATATACGCTGGCAATACCCGTTTACCCTGGCATGAATATGCTTATAAAAAATATGAATTTGGATATTATTCATGTGCATTCACCATTTACTATGGGTAGAGTGGGTTTGCGTTATGCTCGAAAATATAATCTTCCCTTACTATTCACTTATCATACCCGTTATGATCAATATGTACACTATATTCCAGTTGCCCATGAGTTGGCTAAAGAAGTAACCATAAAATACAGCAGTCATTTTTGTAACAACTGCAGTCATTTAATCGCGCCTTCTTCGGAAATAGAGGAAATGATAAGAAGCTTTGATGTGAAAACGCCTATTTCGGTCATACCCAGCGGAGTGCCGATTGAAAAGTTTAATGGACGACAAGCGGGTTGGCTTCGTGAACATTACCCAATACCGGATAATAATCGAATTCTCCTGTTTGTAGGCAGGTTGACCAAGGAAAAAAACCTGCCATTTTTAATACAGGCATTCAAAGAAGTGAAAGAAAATCTTTCTGAAACGACATTGGTTATTATCGCTCAGGGACCATTGGAAGAAGAACTTAAGGAGTTTGTAACGTCAGTGGGTCTGTCACTGAATAAAGATGTAATCTTCACCGGCGCTTTACCTTTCGAGTCCCTGATAAATGCATATTATTCTGCTGATCTTTTTGTTTTCTCTTCATTGACCGAAACCCAGGGACTGGTTCTTATTGAGGCTATGGCAGCCGGTCTCCCGGTAGTAGCAGTAAGAGCATCGGGAGTTCAGGAAATGGTGGACGATGGGATAAACGGCGCTCTTACCCTTTGCGATACTCACGAACTAGCTGCTGCTGTCTGCAGAGTATTAAATGATGATAAACTATATCAAAGCCTAAAAATTAACGCCAGGAAAAAAGCGGAAAGATTATCTTCCCGTAATATGGCTCTTAAGCTAGAGAAAGTTTATGAAGAATTATTGGCTAATTCAAGATATAATCCTGAGAAGAATTTGGATATAAGTAATTGGACCAGTTTATAAAAAATTAAAGGTAATAAAGATATGTTTAAGATACGGAAAGTAATGGCTGTATGGGCAGGTAAAATTATTATTAATCTGAGCCGTATAGCCGGTAATCAGGGAACCAGTCTGCCTGGAAAACTTGCCAGCAGAATATATCCTCCCTTACTCAAGGAACTCAGTAATAATACATATAAAGATACTTTTATTATTACCGGAACCAACGGTAAAACAACTACCACTAATATGATAGCAGCAATATTAAAAGAAAAAAATTGCAGCTATGTTCACAATCAAGCTGGAGCCAATATGCTTGCCGGTATTACCACAGCATTTATTCAGCAGACCAATCTTTTGGGGAATAAAAGCTATGATTATGCTCTTCTGGAAACTGACGAAGCTAATGTGCCTCTCTTGCTAAAAGTAATCAACCCCAGATTCATCTTGATCACTAATTTTTTTAGGGATCAATTGGACAGGTATGGCGAGTTAGATCATACCATAAATTTGATTAAAGAAGCTGTTAAAGGTTCAAATATAGAAATGATCTTAAATGCGGATGACCCATTGGAATCACATTTTCAAAAAGAAACGGGCCTGAGCTGCAGGTATTACGGTTTTGGAGATACCGATTACGATAGTTTTACCAGTTCCGAAAGCCGTGAAGGCAGATACTGTGTATTCTGCGGTCAAGAATTGAAATACTCGAGATACCATTATGCCCAGCTTGGTGAGTTCCAATGCCCCCAATGCAATAATCGAAATCCTCATAGAGATTTTACTGGTGCAGAGCTAAAGATGGCTCCCCATATTTGTTTCCGGATCAATGATATGACTGTAGAAAGTCCTTACCAGGGCTTTTATAATGCCTACAATATACTGGCTGCCGTTTCCCTTGGCAAGATGGCAGGAATTGAAGACAATGTGATTCAAAAAGCTATTGCAAAATTTAGACCGAGTGCAGGACGGATGGAAACCTTTAATATTAGCGGCAAAAGAGTTATTCTGGTTTTAGTGAAGAATCCGACCGGCCTAAATCAGAGCTTAACTATGTTGTCACAGGACACTGAAGAAAAAAACCTATTCATAGCGCTTAATGATAACGCTGCTGATGGACGGGACATTAGCTGGATATGGGATGCCGATGTTGAAGTCATAGCAGGTGAAACAGAACTAATTAATCAGATAGTATGTTCGGGTCAGCGCAGCGGTGATATGGCGGTAAGGATAAAATACTGCGGAATAACTTCTGATAAAATTTTAATACAGCCTTCATTACAAGAAGGCATAGAGCAGACAGTAAATCACGACAGCGATGTGAGTTATATACTCTGTACATATACAACGCTTTTTGCCAGCCGTAAAATACTTGTTAAAATGCAGAAAAAATATCCTTCGGCCGAACCTGGAATAGAAAGAGTACCGGAAAGGTCACGATAGACGCCGCATACCGCTGACTTATATGACCTCCGCAGATCTAATGATGAGAATATTTAATCCTTGTTGTTAGATACCACATTTATAATTAATACTTAGTTAAAGTGCTTTATTAATTGAAGAACAAACAAAAAAAGTCCGCGCAATTCATATTAGTCTGCGTAGTCCGCGTCTATCGTTCTAATGCCAAATAGGTGGTGAAACAGTGGGAAAATTTATTATAGCTCATTTGTATCCAGATTTAATGAACCTTTATGGCGATAGGGGTAACCTGCTCTGCTTAAAAAAGAGGATGGAATGGTACGGACTGGAATGTGATATAAAGAGCATTAATCTCCATGATAAATTGGATTTTAGCCAGATTGACATGATATTCATGGGTGGTGGTTCAGATCGGGAACAAGGGCTGGTCTATCATGATCTATTAAACAAAGCCGATCAACTGATGGATGAAATTAATAGAGGTCTGCCCACGCTCTGTATTTGCGGCGCCTATCAGCTGCTGGGTTCTTATTACAAATCCCATGATGGTAAAATAATGGACGGGCTGGGATTTTTCAAGTTCTATACTGTTGGTAAAAAGGGACGGCTGATCGGAAATATATTAATAGAAACGGAAATACAAGGCCATGTAAGCACAGTGGTAGGTTTTGAGAATCACGGCGGAAGAACCTATTTTGATGATATAAATCTGCAAGGGCTGGGAACGGTAATAAAAGGTTATGGTAATAACGGTGAAGATAAAACAGAAGGGATAAGATTTAATAACCTTATTGGTACCTACCTGCATGGTCCCCTACTTCCGAAAAACCCTGTTTTAGCCGATTTCTTTATCCAGGCCATGACTGACCGTAAAGGTATTAAGTTGGGAAAGGTGCTGGATGATTCAATTGAAAATACAGCCCATGAACAAGTCAAAAAGAAGATAATATCAGGTTAAAAAGTATAGATTAGATATGAGCGGGAAAGCTATTAACAAAATGTACCATAAAGGGGTCGATAGCTATAAGCTCGGATACTAATTCGCTTACTTTATATCCTTTTCCCAGTGAACTGATTTGCAGCCGGATGAAAGAAGTTCTGAGGTCAGATAATTCTGAAATAGACAATATCATTAATTATTTAACTGAAAACAGCGGTAAGATGATAAGGCCTCGAATGGTATTTCTAACCGCATCCATGTCTGCACATGACCCTGTAATGGTCACAGATGCAGCTGTGGCGGTTGAATTAATTCATTTGGCTTCTCTGATACATGATGATGTCATTGACCACGCTATGATTAGGCGCGGAAGGGAGAGTATGAACAAACGCTGGGGGAACCATGCCAGTGTTCTAACCGGCGACTATTTGTTTGCCAGTGCATTTAATCTCATAAACAAACATGATATGCATGAAATCATGGAGAATATAACCACGACCATTCGCATTATGTGTGTGGGAGAGATCAAACAAATGGCCCTGGCCTGCGACCTTAATGTTACTGAAGAACAATATCTTGAGAAAACTTATGGCAAAACAGCCTGCCTTTTTGCATCAAGCTGTAAAGTAGGTGCCCTGGCTGCCTCCATGCCTTCCGAGTATGTATATAATCTGGAACAATTCGGTCTCTGTTTAGGCTATGCCTACCAAATAATAGACGATTTGCTTGATTTCCTTTCCGATAGCAGTTTACTGGGTAAACCCGTCGGAACTGACCTTCTTGAGGGGAATATCACCCTTCCGGTCATTCATGCATTGAGCAACAATGAGTACGGCCCCTGGCTTAGATCACTGCTGGAAAGCGGCGAGCTAACAGCTCAGCAAATTCCAGAGATAATCCAAGTCCTCATCAATAGCAAAGCAGTTGAATCCTCTCTCCAATCTTCACGTCAATTTATTGCCAGAGGGCTTGCTTATCTGGATGCTTTGCCTGCTAGTCCAGCTGCTAAAGAGCTTCAGCATATGGCAGTATATATGTTGGAGACCTACTATCAGAAGCTGAATCAGTATAAAAATCCGATCTCTAGCGGGGTGGCCCAGTAAATGGGGAATTTATCAGCCAATGCAATAGAAAATCGAGCGGAACAGATATACAAACATAAAACTGGCAGCAGTCAGGCCCATCTGCTATTTCATTATATCCACCATACTCTGCCCAGGGTACAAAGATTATTAAACTATTGGAAAAAACAAGCAGCTCTTTGCGTAGACGATGAGTTACGAACACAGGCTTTAAATAGTATTGCCGGCAAAGATTTTCACTGCCAGGGTGGTGCCGTTTTTGCCGTTCCTTATTTAGAGTCGGAAGACCTTTTATTAAGGCTAATCGTTGCCTACCAAACCTTGTGTGATTATCTCGATAATCTGTGCGACCGGGCCAATTGCTTAGATGGTCTGGCCTTCCAAGAGCTGCATCTTTCCCTTACCGATGCGCTGACTCCCCGTGGTGAAAAGCATGACTATTATCGTACTTATCCCTATCAAGACGATGGTGGTTATATAGATAAAATAGTAGATGAGTGCCGTCAATGTCTGCAGCAGCTGCCTTCATATAACCTGGTTTATGCAGATGTAATCTATCTAGCCCAGCTATATATTGAACTGCAGGTAAATAAACACATTTCCTGGGATGTGAGAGAAAAGACCTTGATAGAGTGGGCAAGCTCAAATCTATCCAGATATCCCGAGGTACTATGGAATGAATTTGCAGCGGCCAGCGGATCTACCCTGGCTCTATTCGCCCTGCTGGGACTGGCCACTCGGAATAATATTGATGTAGATGACAGCCAGTCCACAGTCAAGACGTATTTTCCCTGGATATGCGGCCTGCATATATTGCTGGATTATATGATAGATCAAGAAGAAGACCGTACTGGCGGGGACTTGAATTTTACCTTCTATTATTCTGACCACAACGAAATGATGAAACGCTTCAAGATATTTATTCGTGAAGCACACGGTCGAGCCAGTCAATTGCCTAATCCCGCATTCGAAAAAACGGTTATAGAAGGCCTTTTGGCAATGTATTTTACCGATAAAAAGGTAAAAAAACAAGGATTTAGTAAGATGGCTAGAGAATTAATAAATGAATCAGGACGAGGGGCACGCAACACATACCAAATCTGTTCACTCGTACGAAAATTCATATAATGTGCTGTAAAGAAGATAAGGTTAGAAATTTAGGGGAGGAATAAAAATGAGTGACGTAATTGATTATACGATTTATGGTGACGACATGCAGATCGTGGAGATCGAGCTGGATCCAGGGGAAGGCGTTAGGGCCGAAGCTGGAACCATGATGTATATGGAGCAGGGGATTGAAATGCAGACCTCTACCGGCGGGGGATTATTTAAAGGTTTCAAGCGCATGATTACAGGTGAAAGTTTTTTCATCACCACCTTTCTTAATAATGCCCGGAATAAAAGCCGGGTTGCCTTTGGCGCACCTTATCCCGGCAAAATAGTACCTCTTGATCTTGGAGTGCTGGGAGGAAGCTTTATCTGTCAAAAAGATTCCTTCCTGTGTGCTGCCCGTGGAGTTGAAATCGAAGTAGCCTTTACCAAGCGGATAGGAGCAGGCTTATTTGGCGGAGAAGGCTTTATTTTGCAGCGCCTGACAGGTGATGGATTGTCATTTGTTCATGCTGGAGGGACTATTGTAGAAAAAAGACTCGCAGCCGGGGAGACTTTGCGTGTCGACACCGGCTGTCTGGCCGCTTTTGCTCCTACGGTAGATTATGATATTCAATTTATAGGCGGTTTTAAAAATTCACTGTTTGGCGGAGAAGGATTATTCCTTGCCAGCCTAACCGGACCCGGCCTTGTCTACTTACAGAGCCTTCCACTCTCTCGTCTTGCTGATCGCATTGTAGCTGCCTCTCGATTCGGCAGCAATCAGGGTGAGCAAAGAGGAATGGGCGGTCTTGGAGGTATAGGTGGAGCTGTGCTGGGTGGCAGCATACTGGGAGGTCTGCTCGGTGGAGACTCCGATTAGAAAAAGAAGTAAATACTAGAAAAAACACTAAGCCCCTGAGTTTGGACTTTGACTGACTCAGGGGCTTGAAATATTTAACAGACTAAACTCTTCCACCATTGGCCTTCATAAGAGCAACAGCCTGCTCAATGTTATCTGCTGAGGTAACCAAAGTAAGCATAAACGACTCCCCGCCTGCCAGATTATCATTGTTAATTCCCCGACCAGCTTCAGTATCATTCGCTGCTAAAAGTGGATTAGCCCCATCACCAATACCCATGCTATTAGAATAAATAGTGAGTCCATGCAATGTAAGTGCATTATTGATCGGATTGTTATACTCACTATCATTTACTATTCCAAAACGCGAAACCTGATCAACCTGAATTGAATCCTCACTGGGCACCAGCTTAGCCTTCTTTAATGACTCCATAGCATTATTTGCCATGGCAACGGAAGGGAAGAATCCTAATATACTATGTTCATTTTTATCTAATTCCATAAAAATCGCCTCCATCACTTTTTTTTAATTTGGCTGATTAAGTGTTTGTTTATACGGTTAATTGTTTCAGGGGGAGTTATAAAAAATATATTTAATGACATAGTAACGTCACACAGAACAATTATTGTAATTAAAATACAAATTTAGGCAGGAAATAATACCAAAATATAGAAGTTGTATAGAAAAGCAAGAAATATTATAGGAAGTGAGAGATAAGGATAGATATTCAAGCTTATAGGGTGGTAGGAATTAGAATTGATGATTCATTAGCATTGAGGTGAAAAAATGTTTTATGCTCATTCCCGAGATACCAGAATTGAAGAATGGCAATTATTAGCTGAACATTTAGAAAATGTTTCAAAGCTTGCGGGGAATTTTGCTCAGAGTTTTGGAGCTAGAGAGTGGGGAGAAATTACTGGTTTATTGCATGATGCCGGTAAATATTCGCTTGAATTCCAAGCAAGGCTGAAGGGAAACAACATGAAGATAGATCACTCCACTGCAGGTGCCCAAATTGCTAAAGAGCACTTTCGTGAGTACGGCTATTTACTAGCATATGCTATTGCAGGACACCATGGTGGTTTGCCTGATGGTGGGAGTGAAGCGAATGAAAGTAGTCTATGGGGAAGGCTGTGTAAAGAGCTTCCGCATTATGAATGCTTTTATGACGAAATTAATATAGAACAAAAAATACTGCGATTGAATTTTGGCAAACCGACTAAACCAGGTTTTGTCTTATCTTTTTTTATACGCATGATTTTCTCCTGTTTGGTAGATGCAGATTATCTTGATACAGAGCAGTTTTATACGAAGGAAAAATCATTAAGTCGGGGTGTGTTTCACAAACTAAGTGTTTTAGATGAAAGGCTTAATCAATACATAACAGGAATTGTTGCTCAAGCAGAAGATACGCTAGTCAATCGTGAACGTGCTCATGTACGCAAGTGCTGCCAATTGCTTGCAGAAAACGATAAAGGGCTTTTTACTTTAACCGTTCCGACCGGTGGCGGCAAGACTCTTTCATCACTTGAATTTGCACTCAAGCATGCCAAGAAACATGGCATGGAGCGAATTATATATGCCGTTCCATTTACAAGCATAATTGAACAAAATGCTGCGGTGTTCCGTAAAGCCTTAGGGGATGATGCAGTGCTGGAACATCATAGTAATTTTGATTTTAGTGATGATGAAAATAGTATGGACTACAGTTTGCGTTTGGCAACCGAAAATTGGGATGCGCCAGTAATTGTTACGACTAATGTACAGTTCTTTGAGTCCCTTATGTCTAATAGATCTTCCCGGTGCCGTAAATTACACAACATCGCTAATAGCATAATTATATTAGATGAAGCTCAGACTTTACCGGATCAGTTGCTTTTACCATGTTTGTCTATTCTAGAAGAAATTACAGCACGATATGGTGCCAGCGTAATTTTTTGTACTGCTACTCAACCTAATTTAGACAATTTATGGGGTGAATATACCAAACCGGTAGAAATTATATCGGATGCAGCAAGGCTTTATACAGCATTTAGCCATAGAGTACAGGTCAAAGATGCAGGAGCATTAACGGACGTAGAGCTTGTAGAGAAGCTGGCTACTCACGATCAGGTGCTCTGCGTAGTTAATACGCGAAAACATGCCAGAACCTTGTATGAGCTTATGCCAGAGTCAGAAGGCAATTATCATTTGAGTGCTTGTATGTCTCCGACTCATCGTAGCAAAAAAATAAAGGAAATACGTGAATGTTTACAAAAGGGGGAGCGGTGTCGAGTAATATCCACTCAGCTAATAGAAGCAGGAGTGGACATTGATTTTCCAGCAGTTTATAGAGCTATAGCAGGCATTGACTCCATTGCTCAGGCTGCTGGGCGTTGTAACCGGGAAGGTAAACGGAGAGAAGGTGAGGTTTGGGTTTTTCGACCTGAGCAGGGTGTTCCGGATGGCTGGTTTCTGCGTATGGCTAATTTAGGGGAAAAGATTTTGCGGGAACAGGATGATCCTTTGTCACCTCAAGCGATAAAACAATTCTTTGGTTTGCGTTTTGATCTGGAGAAGGAGGAGTTAGACAAGCATAGGATCATTAGACGATTCGAAGAGAGTTCAAAACAATTGCGTTTCCCTTTTCGGAAAATAGCTGAAGAGTTTAAATTTATTGAAGAAATAGCAGTACCTATAGTAATTGCTTGCCGGGATGATGGATGTCGTGAAGTTGTGAGGGCAGTTGAATATAGTGAAGCACCCGGAGCATTTGCTAGGAAATTGCAGAAATATACCGTGAGCATTATGCCATGGGAGATGGCTGCTTATGAAAAGGCAGGTACTATACGAAAAGTAGCGGATTTTTTTAATGTTTTGGAGGATGAACAAATCTATGATGAAAACTTAGGGATTCTACCCATCGGCAGCGTTGATAGTAGAGTATTTGTTTATTAAAAAAAAGCAAGCAGAGAGGTGAGAAAATGGGATATGGTATAAAACTTAAGGTTTGGGGAGATTATGCCTGCTTTACTCGACCAGAGATGAAAGTGGAGAGGGTGAGTTATGATGTGATGACGCCTTCTGCCGCGCGAGGCATATTAGATGCTATTCATTGGAAACCATCGATACGGTGGGTAGTAGATCGCATTACCGTTCTAAACCCAATTCGTTTCGATACCTTCCGACGCAATGAATTGAGTGGGCGTATATCGGCAAATACAGTTAAGCGCGCTATGAATGGAGCCGAAGTTTTGCTGAGTCAAGTTATTGAGGAAAACCGCCAGCAACGTGCAACTATGATGCTATGTAATGTGGCCTATGTAATAGAGGCGCACTTTGAGTTGACAGATAAAGCTGGACAAGAGGATAGTGCAGAAAAGCACTACAACATATTCTTGCGCCGTGCTAGACAGGGACAGTGCTTCCACCGACCCTATTTTGGTTGCCGTGAATTCCCGGTCAGCTTTGAACTAACGGAAGATAACGAGTTGCCTTTATCCTATTATAAAGATCAGGCAGAGAAGGATTTAGGCTGGATTTTACACGACATAGATTTTGCTAACGATATGACTCCTCGATTTTTTCGAGCTAACATGTGCCATGGAGTAATAGATGTGCCAGCCATGCATAGGGAGGGGAGCCAGTGATAATACAGTCTTTATATGAATATTACGACCGATTAACTAGTGATCCTACATCCGGCGTTGCTCCTGATAATTATAGCAAAGCTAAGGTCTCCTTTGCATTTAATTTATCAGCGACGGGGGAGCTTTTGGATATTTTTCCTCTTTATGAAACTCAAGGGAAGAAAAAGATAGCAAGAGAAATGTTGGTTCCTGAACAATATGTAAGAACTGGAAATATTAAACCCAACTTTTTATGTGGAAACAGCTCTTATGTGCTGGGCTTAGACAATAATAATACGCCGAAAAGGAATGAAGAAGCTTTTGTTTCTTTTCGAGATTTACATAGGAGGATTCTAGGAGAGCTTGAAGATGAAGGTTCAAAAGCAATTATTGCCTTCCTCGATTCTCGAGAAGCAGGACAAGCTGATGAAGAAGTTATACAAGCTACGCTGAATCTGTTACTTAAAGGAGAAAAGATCGTCTTTATGTTAGATGGAAATAGCGGATATTTACATGAAAGGCCTCTTTTGAAAAAAGCATGGGCTCAATATAAAGAATCAGAAATTGGCAATATATATGTAGGCCAATGTTTGATAACTGGTAAAAACGCCCCCATTGCTCGTATACACCCTCAGATTAAAGGCATATCAATGAAACTAACCTCAACAAATAAAAATCCAATACAAACAAAGGGTTTAATTGCATCGTTTAATGATGATGCCTATGTATCCTATGGCAAAAAACAAAGTTATAATGCACCTGTTTCAGTTAACGCAGCTTTTGCTTATACTACCGCACTGAATTATCTGCTTGCCCGTAAAAAGAACCAACTACAGATTGGAGATGCAACTACGGTTTTTTGGGCTGACAGGGAGGAAGAGGAAAACTTGATAGCTGCTTTCTTCGATCCCCCTGAAGAAGAGGAAGATTTAGAAAACTCAATCGACTATACGTCTACCCAAAAGGTTAAAGATATACTTTTGCAGCTACGTGATGGTAGAAAGCCTACTAATGCTGAAATAGATGAAAGAACCCATTTTTGTATACTGGGTTTAGTTGCTCCTAATGAGGCTAGAATCTCTATACGCTATTATTATGAAGGCGAATTTGGTTCTTTAATGGAGAATATAGGTCGTCATTATGCCGATATGGCAATTGTATCTCCAAAAGACTATCCTCATCCATTGCCAGCTATTTGGCGTATTCTGAGGGAGACATCTACCCTGGGTAATAGTGAAAATATTCCCAGCATTCTTTCCGGAGCAATAATGCGTGCTGTGCTAAGCGGAGGAGCTTATCCCGGGAGTCTATATACATCCCTGATTTCCCGCATACGAGCAGATCAATCAAAAAAAGATAAAACAGGAAAACCAATCAACAATATCAACCCCATTAGAGCAGGCATGATAAAGGCTTGCCTAATACGTCAGGCTAGAATTTATGGACAAAAAGAAAAGGAGGAGATGATTACCATGAGCCTTAACGAAGAATCTACCAATCCAGGGTATGTCTTAGGAAGATTATTTGCACTACTAGAAAAAGCACAGAAAGAAGCATCAGAAGTCAAGCTAAATGCAACTATTAAGGATCGATATTTTGGGGCAGCATCTGCAACGCCTGCTTCAGTATTCCCCATACTATTAAGACTTTCGCAACATCATATTAGCAAGGCTAAATACGGATATGCTATGACCGGCAAATACAGGAAGTTTTGAATCTTTTGGACGGAGCAGCAGGCTTTCCTAAACATCTGGATCTGGATGAACAAGGATTTTTTATGCTTGGTTACTATCAGCAAAGGTAAGCATTTTATACTAAAAAAGAAGCGTAAGGGAGGAAACAATAATGACAACAGCCATCGAAAATCGATACGAATTTGTACTTTTCTATGATGTGGAGAATGGAAATCCAAATGGGGACCCTGATGCTGGTAACATGCCCCGCATTGACCCGGAAACCAGTTTTGGTTTGGTCAGTGATGTCTGCATTAAGCGTAAGATACGTAATTATGTAACCCTCGCCCGCGAGAACGAAGAACGTTATGAGATATACGTACAAGAAGGCTCGGTGCTTAATCAGCAACATGCCAAAGCCTATAAGGCTAAGGGACTAGACCCTAAAGTTGAACTCAAATCTAGTAAAATTGCTGAGGAAAAACTCAAAGAATTTATGTGCGATAATTTCTATGATATTCGTACCTTTGGAGCTGTTATGACAACTAAGGTGAACTGTGGTCAGGTAAGAGGGCCAGTACAGTTAGCTTTTTCTCGTAGCATAGATCCGATTGTGCCTCAGGAAATTACAATTACCCGTATGGCAGTTACTAAAGAAGAAGATCTGGAAAAAGAGCGGACTATGGGGCGCAAACATATAGTCAATTATGCCCTTTACAGGCTGGAGGGCTTTATATCTGCTCCTCTAGCACAACAAACCGGTTTTTCAGAGGAGGATTTGGCATTGCTTTGGGAAGCGCTAATTAACATGTTTGATCATGATCGTTCCGCGGCTCGGGGGAAGATGTCAAGTCGGAAACTTTTTGTATTTAAGCATGACAGCAAAATGGGTAATGCGCCTGCTAATAAACTTTTTGACTGTATAACTGCTAAAAAGATCGATGCAATGGCTCCTCCAAGAGCTTTTACAGATTATAAAGTATCATTGAATAGTGAGGCAGTGCCCCAGGGTGTGGTGGTAAGTGAGTTACTCTAATAATTATCAAGAAGATGAGCTTTTAGCCCTGTCCGGTTTGCAACATATAGCCTTTTGCGAACGGCAATGGGCATTAATTCATATTGAAAAACAGTGGGAGGAAAATCTAAAAACAGCAGAAGGACAAGTCATGCATGAGCGGGTGCATGATCCCGACTATAAAGAACATAAACCAGGCGTAGTTGTGGTGCGCGGAATGGCCTTGGCATCCTCTCGGTTAGGATTATTCGGATTTGCTGATGTTGTTGAATTTATAAAACAGCAGGGCGATAATGGGGTTCACTTACCCAAAAGAGAAGGTCTGTTTTTGCCTCGTCCGGTTGAATACAAAAGAGGTAAATCCAAGCAGGGTGATTATGATCGTTTGCAATTATGTGCTCAGGCCATCTGTCTGGAAGAAAAGTTTAACTGCAATATAGAAGAAGGCGATTTATTCTATGGAGAAACCCGCAGGCGGGAGATTGTTAAGCTTGATGATAAATTAAGAGGAGAAGTGCAAAAGTATTCAGAACGCATGCACTCTTTATACAGAGAGGGAATTACTCCTGCACCTAATATGAAGCTTAGCGTATGTAAGAACTGTTCAATGGAAAACATTTGTCTGCCAAGAATGCGCATGAAAAAGAGTGCTAAAGAGTATTGGAACGAAATGTTGGAAGGTTAATGAAATTATCGGTAAAGAGGTGAGCTTTTGCGGCGTCTATTAAATACTCTATATGTGACTACACCCGATTCATACCTTGCTCGCGAAGGCGAAAATATAATCATTCGTATCGGAGAAGAAATTGTTTTCCGTGTGCCAGTTCATAACATCGAAGGTATTGTTTACTTCGGCTATCCTGGAGCTAGTCCCGCTTTATTAGGACTTTGTGCGGAACGAGGGATAACAGTAAGCTTCTTGACTGAATACGGTAAGTTTTTGGCGCGTCTTGAGGGACCTGTAAGTGGAAATGTATTGTTGCGACGTAAACAGTATCGTATGGCTGACGAGGAAAATAGAGTTTCCTTATTAGCCAATTATTTTATAGCCGCAAAGATTATGAATTGTAGATCAGTTCTACAAAGGGGTAGGCGTGACCATCCCGATAAAGTAGGGGCAGATATTGAACGTAGTATTGCTTTAATGGCTAGTTCAGCTAAAAATGTTATTTCTGCTGGCAAACTGGATGAAATACGTGGCTTAGAAGGTGATGCGGCTCAGAGATATTTTTCCGAAATAGATAATCTTATTTTGGATCAAAAAACAGACTTTTTCATGGTGAGTAGAAGTCGTAGACCGCCATTAGATAGATTTAATGCCCTGCTTTCATTTTTTTATACACTTTTGGCGCATGAAAGTAGATCAGCATTGGAAAGTGTTGGGCTAGATACTGCGGTTGGATTTTTACATAGAGATAGACCAGGTCGTCCGAGTCTGGCACTGGATTTAATGGAGGAATTACGACCTTATATGGCGGATAGGTTTGTGTTGTCACTTATCAATCGGAAACAGATTAGCAAGAATGACTTTGTCGAAAATGAAAATGGTGCAGTCTATGTCACTCAAGATGTTAGGAAAACACTCTTAACTGCCTGGCAAAAACGTAAACAGGAAGAAATAATACATCCATATTTAGGAGAAAAAATACCATTAGGATTATTACCCTATACCCAAGCGTTATTACTTGCCAGATTCTTGCGCGGAGATTTGGATGCATATCCGGCTTTTATCTGGAAATAGGGGGTGGACATATGATGGTTCTGATTACCTACGATGTTAACACCGTGGATAAGGGGGGGCAGAAACGATTAAGAAGGGTTGCTAAAAAATGTGTAGATTCAGGACAGAGGGTGCAAAATTCTGTTTTCGAGTGCCTGTTGGAGCCTGCGCAATTCGTAAAACTAAAACAAGAGTTGGAAAAAATCATTGATTCGGAAAAGGATAGCTTGCGTTATTATTTGCTAGGTTCGAATTGGAAAAAGAGAGTCGAACACGTTGGGGCCAAAGAAGGCTATGATCCGGAGGGAACTATGGTTTTTTAGCGCGAACCTGTAGTGGTAGGAAAAACTATGGGAGATTCGCGGAATTGTAAGTATGGCTGACTATCAATATTAAGGACTATTATGATTAACCGAAAAAACAAAGAGGTTTATAGGTTCGCGCAAATAAGTAATGTAGATGCCGATAAAACTTAGTTTATAGAATGACAGTCGCACCCCGCGGGGGTGCGTGGATTGAAACCATAATAGGTTGTTAAAAAGGCTCTAACCTCCCCGTCGCACCCCGCGGGGGTGCGTGGATTGAAACTTGTTGAGCCTATGAGTGCCAGAACCTTTAACAAGTCGCACCCCGCGGGGGTGCGTGGATTGAAACTGGTATGTTTCTTGATTGCTTAATCTGATCTACTAGTCGCACCCCGCGGGGGTGCGTGGATTGAAACATTCATTAATGGCAGCTCCTTTCCTATATTACATGTCGCACCCCGCGGGGGTGCGTGGATTGAAACCCCGGAGGGCGGGAAGTTTCCCGCCCTTTAATTTGTCGCACCCCGCGGGGGTGCGTGGATTGAAACATGAATATGATGTAAACTCCATGTACGTCTCAGCGTCGCACCCCGCGGGGGTGCGTGGATTGAAACCAACAACTGCCGCCGCTGCTGCTGCAAGTCTGGCGTCGCACCCCGCGGGGGTGCGTGGATTGAAACTAAACTAGCCTAATTAATACCGGGGGAGGGTTTATGTCGCACCCCGCGGGGGTGCGTGGATTGAAACCAACAACTGCCGCCGCTGCTGCTGCAAGTCTGGCCCGTCGCACCCCGCGGGGGTGCGTGGATTGAAACAGGTTTTCATCAACTGGGCGATCTTAAATTTTCCAGTCGCACCCCGCGGGGGTGCGTGGATTGAAACATTCCCATTATCGAGCTTACATAAAGTAGTCATCGTCGCACCCCGCGGGGGTGCGTGGATTGAAACTATGACAGCTACCAGGTTATAAAAGGCTCATTAGAGTCGCACCCCGCGGGGGTGCGTGGATTGAAACCAACAACTGCCGCCGCTGCTGCTGCAAGTCTGGCCCGTCGCACCCCGCGGGGGTGCGTGGATTGAAACATGGCGGGAAATGTATTTTTAGACCTATAGACAGGCGTCGCACCCCGCGGGGGTGCGTGGATTGAAACGGGCGAACGGGTTATTGATCTAGGAGGTGAAACATGGGTCGCACCCCGCGGGGGTGCGTGGATTGAAACCTGCCTGGTGAGTACGCGCCTTGCGATGACAGTACCGTCGCATCCCGCGGGGGTGCGTGGATTGAAACCAGAAAGGCTTTGACCGGATATGTTGCATTACTTCTGGTCGCACCCCGCGGGGGTGCGTGGATTGAAACAAAGATCTCGCGTGATACAATAAAAGCCCCTGACAGTCGCACCCCGCGGGGGTGCGTGGATTGAAACTGTTCTACGAGGGCAAGGATGCGGTTATTGAGTGTATCAGGTCGCACCCCGCGGGGGTGCGTGGATTAAAACTGCCTTGGTCATAAACGATACATGCCCGCAATAACGTCGCACCCCGCGGGGGTGCGTGGATTGAAACTGCCATAGATCGTAGAAGTAGCCGCCCACACCATTGTCGCACCCCGCGGGGGTGCGTGGATTGAAACCGCCTAAAAATACTTTTGCCATTATGTTCCCTCTCGTCGCACCCCGCGGGGGTGCGTGGATTGAAACAGAGTTAATGTCATGGTTACTTTTCTTACCTTTTGTCGCACCCCGCGGGGGTGCGTGGATTGAAACACCCAGGCCTACATTATTGATAGTAAAATTGGTGGTCGCACCCCGCGGGGGTGCGTGGATTGAAACTTATGAATGGAGAGGTAAAGACTCGGTTAGGCTCGTGTCGCACCCCTATGGGGTTGGTTGATTGCCATTCAAAAAACTATTGGCTTTCTATGATTAAATATAACAATATTGGGAAATCATAAGGTATAAGATGTAAATATTATGCTATTCTATAGATATAAACTACTTTATAGCGAAGGGGGATTATCATGATGAGTTTTATGGTTAAAGCTATAAACCTGGGACTAGGAGCAATCAGTTTAACCAAGGAAAAAGCGGAATTCTTTATTGATGAAATGGTTGAAAGAGGAGAAATTAGTAAAGAAGATGCTAAACAGACCCTGGAAGATGTTATGAAAAAGGGCGAAGAACATAAAGAAGAAGTTCGCAGCATGATTCGTGAGGAGATTGACAGTTGGAAGAGTAAATTCGGCGTTGTAACTAAAGCTGATTTAGATAAGTTAGAGGAGCGTATTAGGGAACTGGAGAGTAAGCTCCCCTAATCCTCACTTGTATAGTTTTTAATCAATATGCTGTCGGGTTTTTGCCCGACAGTTGTTTATTCTATGTCTTTATTGGAGGAAGCACTTTGGGTTTGCGGAATGGTGTTGCGCATCTAAACCATCTATCAAGATATCGTGAAGTAGGTAATGTTCTAATTAAACATGGTTTTGGGTTCCTGTTTGATAGGTTAAGTCTGCAGAAAATCATGGGGGGCTGGAAACCAGGTGGATGGGAGCGAGATGCTGAGGGTGTTGGCAGCCCGCAGCGACTGCGTTATGCTCTGGAAGAGCTGGGGCCAACTTTTGTTAAGCTGGGACAGTTAGTAAGTATTCGCCCGGATTTGCTTGGTTCAGATTATATTAGAGAACTAGAAAAATTACAGAACGAAGTACCGCCGTTTCCTTATGGTGAAGTACTTGAAGTATGCCGGCAAAGTAGTTTAAACATTGAACGGGATTTCAAATTTGTAAATCCGATACCCCTGGCCGCAGCTTCTATTGCTCAGGTTCATGAAGCTGTACTAAACAGTGGTGAAAAAGTGGTATTGAAAGTTCAGCGACCAGGTATAGACAAGATTATTAATACAGATCTTCTAATCCTTTCTGACATGGGCAGATTATTGGAAAGACGTACTGCATGGGGGAGACTATATAAACTGAGCGAAGTTGTTGATGAACTGGCTGGTGCTATCCGCAAAGAACTGGATTTTGAACAGGAAGGCCGCAATGCTGACCTTTTCCGCAAGAATTATCAGCATGATCCTCACGTACAAATCCCCCGTGTTTACTGGGAGTATTCCTCCCAAAAGGTACTAACATTGGAATACCTGGCTGGTATTAAAATATCTGATTTTGCCGCCTTGAAGAAAGCCAGATTCAGTACTGCTAAAATCGCTGAAAATTTACTGGCAGCTCTGTACAGTCAAATATATGAACGGGGTGTTTTCCACGCTGACCCTCATCCAGGGAATATTGCCATCAGTGCAAGTCAGCAGATTATTTTTTATGATTTCGGACAGGTTGGAGTTATAGATCAAGTGATCAGAGAACACTGCATTGATTTACTGCTTAGTATGATTCGATATGATGTGAATGGAGTAACCAGAGCGCTGCTGTCCATAGGAATCAGTACACAATATGTAAATAGAGAGGAACTCAGACGGGACGTAGCCAGGCTGGAACAAAAGTATTATGGTTTACCTTTATCGCAAATTAAGCTGGGTGTAGCTCTGGCTGAATTATTGGAACTTAGCACCCGTTATCAGGTGCGCATACCCGCTGAACTTTCGTTAATGGTTAAGATGCTGATGACTATAGAGAGCATAATATCTCAATTAGACCCTCAACTAAGTATTGTAGATATAGCAGAGCCTTATGGCCGGCGGGTATTGCTTAAAAGGTATTCGCCTGCGCGTATCAAGTCCGGTATACAGAGTATTGCCTTTGATTATGCCCGCATTATTCAAAATTTACCGCGTGATCTGGAAAAGGTATTGAGCCTGGTTAGTGAAGGTGAATTCAAAATTAAGATGGAAGATGTTAATTCCAATAAAATGACGGCTAAATTTGATATAATGTCTAATCGGCTATCTCTGGCAATAATTGTTGCCAGCATTATAATAGGAACAGCATTGATTGCCCAGAAAATGAACAGCAATATTATAAGCCGGATACCAGTTGTTGAGTTAGGATTTATTACGGCTATGATTCTGGGATTGTTTCTTGCTTATTCTATTATAAAAAGCGGCAAATACTGACCTCATGTCATAAATAATATCTCCCTAAAATATAGATGGGTAAGGGATATATAGGGGGGATATTATGTTCAGATTTGAGAATATGAGGGGGATAATTCGTGCTTTGATTTTGGCAACAATCCTGTGGTCTGTTTTTCCCCAAGTGGTAATTGCTGAAGAAAAAAAGCCTATTAATCATGTTTTCCTTATCAGTGTAGGTGGTTTGAACCAGGAGGGGTTTAAAGGTAATCCGCTGCCTAACCTGAAGTATTTGATGATGGAAGGGTCCGCTTGCGAAAAGACCCTTGCAATTCGATCTGATACTATGGAGGCCGCAGAAGCTTCTCTCTTAACCGGAGCATTGGTTAATGAACATAAGCATTTAACTGTAAATGATAAGGTAGAAGTGGAATCAATACTGGATGTCTTGAAAAAAAAGGGAAAGTCCATGCTGGTAGTGGACGGCTCAGGTGGTAAACTTAATTCCTTCGCTTACGGCGAAAAGGAATATAGGAAACTCGATGCTAAGGCCACCAGTAAGGATATTATGGATGAAGCTTATAAAAGCTTTAGTCAGAATAAACCGTTTTTCTCTTACGTGTATATTGATGATTGTACGGACGCACTCTTACGGCTCGACCAAAATGATTATTATAAAGCAATTAGGAATTTTGACTCCCAATTGGGCGTCTTTGTAAAAAAATTAAAAGACAGCGGCATATATAATGAGTCCCTCATAATTGTTACTTCAGCGCGCAGCACATCACCCAGTAATCTAGTTCCATTAACCATTTACGGTCCGGGATGCAAGGCTAACTACAGTATGAGCGGGGCTATGATAATTGATGTTGCTCCTACTATATGCCGATTGATTGGCATTGAACCTCCTTCTGCTTCCAGGGGAATTCCTATCTATAGCTCATTTACGGTCGGTGAGGAAAATAAACAGGCCCTAACCAACAGTTGGATTAAAGACTTACAGAAGGATCGTCAGTCTAATTGGAATATGAATTATCGTTTGGAAGATGAACTTAATCGAACTAATAGGCTAATGGCCGCTATGAAGGAAGAAAAGCAAAGTGTTTTTGACTTTGCTGGTGAGAGGGAACAATTAATTATTGGATTGAAAAGTAAAATGACTGTTGAAAGATCAATATGGGTTGGTATTATATTCCTTATGCTTTTGGGGTATGTAGGGGAATTTGTCTTCCTAAAGAGAAAATATTTACTGTTTAAATAATTAAGCTTGACGGAATATATTTATAATGATAATATAACCGGAAATATAACATCCACCAAAGTCATGATCAGGAGAGTAGTTATTGATCTGTATCTCAGAGAGCCGGGATTGCTGAGAACCGGTATCAGATTAGTGATGAACGCCACCTGGGAGCGCTGGTTTTAATGCGTAAGCACCAAGCCGGCCGGCCGCCGCCGTTATCGGAATAAGCTGGGCTTTAATAGCCAAATAGGGTGGTACCGCGGGAAGTAAACTCTCGTCCCTTTCGTAGGGATGAGAGTTTTTTTGCATCTTTAGCCAAATGAAAAGGAGGAACCAGGTCAATGGATTTAAAAAAGAGGATTCTGGAATTGATTGAGCGTGATGCTCAGTTGAGCGCAAAAACTCTTGCCACGATGCTTGAGGAAGACGAAGACAAAGTTCAAGAATTGCTCAGCAAGATGGAGAGGGATAAGACTATTCTGGGCTATGGCACGGTAATTAATTGGGAGAATATAGGGTGTGATGGAATAACAGCAATGATTGACGTAAAAGTTACACCTGAACGGGAGGTAGGATTTAACAACATAGCGGAAAGAATCTACCGCTTCCCCGAGGTAAGATGTGTATATTTAATGAGTGGGACTTATGACCTCTCTGTGGTTGTAGAAGGAACGAACATGAAAGATGTTGCCCGTTTTGTATCCCATAAATTGTCTACATTAGAACATGTTCAGAGTACGGTTACTCATTTTGTTCTTAAACGCTATAAGCAGGATCATTTTATTTTTGAAGAACCTAAAGAAGATAAAAGGTTGGTGGTAAGCCCATGAGTGGAATGGAATCTTATATATCCCAGGCCGTTAAATCTATTCCTCCTTCAGGAATCAGAAAGTTTTTCGATCTGGTATCACAGTCAGAGGGCGTAATTTCTTTAGGAGTAGGGGAACCGGATTTTGTAACTCCGTGGCACATCAGAGAAGCTTGCCTATACTCTTTAGAAAAAGGATATACAATGTATACCTCTAATTCAGGGCTGCCTGAATTAAGAGATGAAATTGCGTTATACGAAAAGCGAAAAATAGGGGTTGAATATGAACCGAATAATCAGATACTGGTAACCGTAGGGGTAAGTGAGGCTATCGATATTGCCCTTCGTGCACTGCTGGAACCTGGGGACGAGGTGCTGGTTCCAGAACCATGTTTTGTTTCATATGCGCCAGGTGCAGAGTTAGCATATGGTAAAGCAATAGCAGTAGAAACTTTTGATCAGGATCAGTATCGGCTGCGTCCAGACTCTCTGGCTGCCAAGATAACCCCGCGCAGCAAGGTTCTTATCCTGGCTTATCCTAATAATCCAACCGGTGGCATTATGTATAAAGAGGATCTTGAAGCCCTGGTCGATATTATTGTTAAAAATGATTTAATTGTTATAAGTGATGAAATATATTCTGAATTAACATATGATGGTAAACATGTTTCCATTGCTTCATTACCGGGAATGAAAGACCGCACTCTGGTTATGGACGGTTTTTCCAAGGCTTTTGCAATGACAGGGTGGAGAATAGGTTATGCCTGTGGTCATCCGGATATTATTGGTGCTATGACTAAGATACACCAGTACACTATTATGTGCGCTCCAATCATGGCTCAAAAGGCTGCCATTGAGGCTCTTCGCCACGGTGAAAACCAGATGAGGAAGATGGTTGAAGATTATAATTATCGACGCAAATTAATCGTGAATAACATGAGGCAAATTGGTTTGGAGTGTTTCGAACCACGCGGTGCGTTTTATTGTTTTCCGTCTATTCGTAATACTGGCTTGAGCAGTGAGGAATTCTGTGAAAGGCTTTTATTCGAAGAACAGGTAGCCGTAGTGCCGGGGAATGCATTTGGTAACAGTGGGGAAGGATATATTAGATGCTGTTATGCAGCCAGCCTTAGTAACATTGAAGAAGCGGTAGAGCGGATGGGGCGTTTGGTAAATCGACATAAAAACCAATAATAAATAGTATTGCATCGGGGTTAGTATCTGATGTAATCGAATATGACGGAAAAACCCGATATAATTACGATATTTTTATGAAGGAATTACTGCCTTTAGGTTGAACCTCTAGAGTATATGAATAAGGAGGTTTTGCCATGTATGGGGATATTACCACCAATGAAATAGAACTCCTAAATGCTTTTAGTAATTTGACTTCTTCAGCCCAAAAGGATTTTAAAGATTATATGCGTTACTTATTGTGCAAACAATACAAAAGAGAATTAATGTCCGCCATCTTTCATAACCAACTCCTACACAATCTACTGCAAAGCTTACTACATATTGTAGAGCGGGATGAGTTTCAAATAGTTCAAATTGAGAATAGGTTAAAACAGATAAATGAACTTTACTTTGGTATTTTTGAAAAAATTCACAATAAATATAGTGATTTGGTCGACGGGTTGGATAGCAGTGAATTGGTTAAAGAGTTTGGAAGAAACAGTTTTGAAAATATTGATAGAGCCTGTAAGACTGGAAATCGTATACTGATACGATTGGAGATCGTAGATTTTTATGAAGGATATTACAAACTAGCTCGGAAGAAAGATGCGAGAAAAATCGTTGCAGTTTAGGTATTTGCAGTATAATAAAAACAATGTATGTGAAAAAATGGAGGCTGCTTTAAATGAAGATTAGATTCCTGGGAGCTGCGAAAACCGTTACCGGTTCATTTTATGTCATTGATACAGATAAGGTAAGGTTTGCAGTTGATTGCGGTCTTTTTCAGGGAAGTCGTGAACTGAAGGAAAAGAATTATGGCGATTTTCCAGTAGATCCTAAATCAATTGATTTTCTGGTTCTTACGCATGCCCATATTGATCATTCTGGGTTGACTCCCAAGTTGAGCAGGTTAGGGTTTAAAGGACCTATCTACTGCAGCCCTGCAACTGCTGAACTTTGTGAGGTAATGCTTCCTGATGCCGGTCATATACAGGAGGCAGAAGTAGAAATGAAAAACCGCAAATTAAGTCGGGCGGGTAAGGCATTATTGGAACCAATATATACAGCAGAACAAGCAGTGGAATGTTTAAAGCAGCTTCGGCCTATGAATTATGACGAAGTAGTAACGCTTGCTGAAGGTATCGAGATACGGCTCAGGGATGCAGGACACATTTTAGGCTCTAGTATTGTTGAATTATGGGTGGAAGAGAACGGGGAAAAGGAAAAAATTGTCTTCAGCGGCGATCTAGGTCAGGGGAATCAACCCATTATAAAAGATCCATCAGTTATAGAAGGTGCAGATTATCTTCTTATGGAATCTACATACGGAGATAGATATCATAAGGGGATTACCAATCGTGCTGAACAGCTTAAAAAGGTCATTGATGATACCATGCATCGGGGCGGTAATTTAATAATACCGTCTTTTGCAGTGGAGAGAACCCAGGATTTACTTTACGATTTAAGCAGCTTACAAGCGCAGGGTCTTCTGTACCCAGGTATAGATATTTATATTGATAGCCCACTGGCAATTGCTGCAACAGAAATATTTCAGAAAAGCACCGAAAATTATGACCAAGATACTATAGATATGATAAACAGCGGTCATCATCCTTTGAAACTGCCGAACCTTAAATATTCCAGATCTAGAGAGGAATCGGTTGAACTCAACAAGATAAAGAATAATACGATCATTATTTCCGCCAGTGGAATGTGCGATGCAGGGAGAATAAAATACCATTTAAAATACAACCTGTGGCGCCCCGAATGTACAATTCTATTTGTGGGATATCAGGCGGTTGGCACCTTGGGTCGCAGAATACTTGACGGGGAAAAACTTGTAACCATTCACGGTGATCAATTGGTTGTTAAGGCTGACATTCAAAGTATTGAGGCATATTCAGCTCATGCAGACCAGATTGGTTTAATAACCTGGCTTAAAAATTTCAAACAAAAACCTAAAACGGTATTTCTGGTCCATGGGGAAGAAAAAGTGCAACCAGTACTGGCTGACCTCATTCAGAAAGAACTTAATATACCAGTTGTTATTCCCAATTGGCTGGATGAAATCGAACTTAAACCGACTGAAGTATCACCGAAAATAGAAATGGTTCAAGCTGTACCTGATTACAGAACAGAGGCTTTAAACAAAGCTTTGGCAGCAGAAGAATTATACCTTAAACTAAGAAGCAGGCTTAATAGCATATTCCAGGAAAAATATGAAAAAGCTCAATATGATGAACTGATTGAGAAACTGAAGCAGATGGAAAATAATTTGTAAACGATTTTTATCCTAAAATATGGTTCTTGTCGCCGGGTTTCTACCCGGCTTTTTATTATTTTACGAGTCTATAAACCAATATCTTAAATCGTTAATAATATCGGGAAACGCATCCAGTCAAGTCCTAAAATGCATCCATATTTTTTCATTCTAACCTTCTAGAAGAGATATGTTCGGTTTTTAATTTTCATAATGATTCTTGTTAATTAAATCACGCAATTATGTACTTGTTGGATGTATATTTATAGTGCTATAATTTGTAAACTTCACTATTGGGAGATGGAAAATGAATGCAATATAAATCAACATCACTTGAAATAATACGTTGGGGATATGTCCATTTACCCGGTGCAGTTTTTTTCTATGCTAAAGAACTGGATCTGGATATGGAGGATATTGGAATATTATCGGCTATCTTTTATGCCTTTGAAAATACTAAGCCCCTATTTCAATCAGGAGTTAGAGCCGGGCAGATTTTACAAAGTTGTTCAACGTTGACAACTCATAAGCTGTCGAGAAAGCTTATGAAACTATCCAAACAGGAAGTCATTGATGTTATCGAGGGCAGCACCAAAAACTTTACTGAAAAGGTAATTCGTTTAGAACCATTAATGTATAAACTTGAACAATTGGTGTTAAGAGACCATCCAGAGATTACGCCTGCTCCAAAAGCAGTTCAAACTGAAGACAAAGATAATAAAAAACTGGAAGAATACGAAATCAAAATAGAGGAATTGGAACTAGAGTTAGAAGAAAGAAGACGTGTATCTCTCGATTATTTTGCCTCCTCGGATGTAAATTATAAGAGAGTAGCAGATTTTATATCTAAGAAAACCGGTAATTTACTCAGTGTCAAAATGGAAAATGAATTAAGAAAATGGATGGTGGAATTTGGATTTACTCCGGAGTTTCTTTTGTGCATGCTGGAGCTGGCTTTCGAACGAAAAATTACAAATCCGCGTGATATAACCAGGATTGCGCGTGATTTGAAAGAGTATTCAATTAATAATTTGGATGGGCTGGATATATACTTCAAGAACTATGTGGATCTAGAAAAAAATATTTCGGCACGTTCTAATCAATTTGATCCGGATATTGCTGAATTCGGTAATTTTATAGGCGTAGACATGAACGCCGAAGCACGTAAAAAGGTATATAATAAATGGAGATATGATTGGGGCTTTTCGCATCAGATGATTATGAAGGCTGGCGAGCTTATGTGCCAGCGAACCAAAAATGGTGGACTGGAATACATAGATAGCGTGCTGAATAATTGGATGACTAAGGAAATTAGGTCCATAAATGATGTGGATAAGGAGATAACTGCCTTTAAAAATCGAAATAAGTCTGGAAAGACTATTACACCAACGGTAAAGAATGTTCCTGGAAAACGTAATAAAGGTGAATATGAGTTTTATGTACCTCCTGAGATTTTAGCCGAACTAAAGAGTAAAGTATAATTTAGTGCCAGGGTAAAACCTGGCATTTCTGGTGGAGGATAGTATATGGCTTTAGATGAAATGGAACTAAAAACCCATCTTATAGACCTGGAAAGCGAGCGGCGAGTGTTGTCTTCTATGCTGCACTCTGAGGAGGCCTGCATAGAGGCATATAATTCGTTGCGGGTTACCGATTTTTATTCACCTCAGCACGGTACGGTTTTTGAATTAACCAGCAGTTTATATGAAAGAGAAATTAGACCAACTTATGTGGAGCTGATTAAAGAAGCTCATACCCTCGGTATTCTCACGAATTCCAGAGATATTGAGGATTTGGAATATATTGCAGAACACTATATTGATGATGGCAATATTAAATATTGGATTCAAAAAGTTCGAGATAAAAGCCGGTTAAGAAGATATGAAAGCTTCTTAAGAACTAGTTATCAGGTTTTAAGAGAAGAGTCTGACCAAGATGTAGAACAATTACTAATGTCGGCTGAAGAAGAACTCACTAATCTTACGGCGTTGGAGATCGACGATCATGTTGATTATCCTGCGGATGTGGCAAAATTAGGGTATGAAGAGGTTGAAAGGCGGTTTTTGCGTTATAAAGAAATAAAAGAACTTCACCATGGGGTTATCCCATTGGATGGCCTTCCTACCGGTTTCTATAACCTAAACAAAGTAACCCTGGGATATAAGCCAGGGGATTTAATAATTCTTGGCGCTCAGACCGGACATGGTAAAACTTCCTTTGCACTACATACTGCAAATGCGATTAGCATAAAAAGTAAGAATAATCTACTTTATTTGAATACTGAAATGAGCAGGCCTCAAATTGCATTGCGATGGGGTTCTATCCTATCAGGTATAGAACATGAACGAGTTCGCAGCGGGGAAATTAATGAGACCGAGCTGTCACAGATACTAAAAGGCTATTCGGATCTAGGCGAGAGCGGCTTTTATTCCTATCCCTGTCCCAATTTAACTCCGGAAAAGACCATTTCTATAGCTCGTAAGTTCAAAGCGCAGAAGCAAATAGACATAATGATAATAGATTATATCGGACGTATGGACAAACAAGACCCTCGCTTGCAGGAGTGGCAGGTTCTTGAACAAATAATTAAAACCCAAAAAATGCTGGCCCAGAATCTACAGATTGTAGTAATGTGCCTGGTTCAATTAAATCCTGACGGCAGTTTACAAGGGGCTAAACGGATGAAAAATGAATGCGACCTGATGCTGAAACTTAGTCCTATTACTAAAGAGGAACAAGAGGAAAATGAAGAACTTAAGAAGTTTGATATTATGCCCAATTATGCGATATTTGTTGATAAAAACCGCGATGGGCAGAGCGGCATTAGAATTCCCATTTATTTCGATTTACAAAAACAAACTATGAAGGATGTAAAAAGGGTATCAATATAATGGGTTTAGACGATATAAATACGAAAAAATTATATGATGCTTTAATAAATATGATTTCTAACCTGCATATACAGAAAGGACTTTTGAGCAAGGAGGAAATGCATTGCCTCCTTTCAATTCTTGATCTGGTGATAATGGGAAAAAATGATCCTGGGTTAATTGGATTATTAAAAGCATGGGAAGTAGACAAGCTGGAACCTGAGATAAATGAAATTGTTAAGGCAACTTTGTTAGACTTCGATTTCACAAATCTAGATTCAAATAATAGAAAAATGGAGACTATTCGCGACCTGTTACGTTATAATAAGGAATTGAAAGACAGCTAAACATAGCCGTGTAGAACAGTAGGTAGGAGAAGAATAGTAAATAAGGCTTGCCGAGTCTTTTAGGATTGAGAGAACCGCTGGTAAAGCGATAAGAGTGATAGATAATAGAGTAAATAAATGCCGAAAGGAGTTTTTAATAATGGGAGATTTTATTAAAAAGAAAGCCAGACCTGAGATATTTACTTTGAAACCCTACGTGCCAGGTAAACCAATTGAAGACGTAAAAAGAGAACTGGGCCTGGATGATATAATAAAGCTGGCTTCTAACGAGAACCCACTGGGTTCTTCACCTAAGGCTATAGAGGCAGTCGAAAAGAGTTTGCGGCAAATGCATCTGTATCCTGATGCCAACTGCTTTAATTTAAAAAAACGGTTATCTGATATTACTGGGATAGAAGAAGCTGGTATTCTAATTGGCAATGGTTCTGATGAAATATTGATGCTGCTAGCTCAAACTTTTCTAAACCGAGGCGACGAGATCATATATGCAAAACCATCTTTTTCAGAATACGAGTTTACCGCTAAGATTATGGGAGCCCAATGTGTTGAAGTTCCGCTAGTAGATTTTACTCATGATTTAGATTCAATACTTAAGGCCATAAACGATAAAACCAAAATTGTTTATATATGCAACCCAAATAATCCTACAGGAACCATAGTCAAAGATTCGGAGATAAAGTGCTTCATGGATAAAGTCCCAGATGATGTTTTGGTAGCTTTTGATGAAGCCTACTGCGAATATGTCGAAAGTGATGATTTTACGAGTGGTTTGAAATATGTACAGGCTGGTCGAAATGCCATAGTACTCAGGACTTTTTCTAAGATTTACGGACTCGCTGCTCTAAGGGTTGGCTATGCGTTAACCAGACCGGAGATTGCTCAAGCAGTGGAAATGATAACTGAGCCGTTTAACGTGAATATGCTAGCGCAGATTGCAGCGCTGGCAGCAATAGATGATAATGAGCATGTCAGTAAGAGTCAAAACATAAATTCTATAGGCAAAAAATACCTCTATAACGAATTTGATCAACTGGGACTATACTATGTACCGACCGAAGCCAATTTCATTTTTGTAAATACGGGTAAAAATAGTCAGGAAGTTTTTAAATCTCTGCTGCAAAAGGGCGTTATAGTTCGCACCGGGGATATTTTTGGTTACCCTGATTTCATTAGGGTAACGGTTGGAACTGAGTCCGAGAATGAACGTTTCATAAAGAACCTGAGACAGGTTCTGGCCATTTAGCGATTAGATGGCTGCTATAAAAACCCATTATCAGAACAATGGGGCTCGCGATATAATGGTTGCAGCGTTGTCAGGGTTCTTGGATAACATAGAAACAGAACCTATATTTATTTTTATTGGGTCTGACCGGCACCTGTTGGATTGCTTTGGTCCTTTAACAGGTACCATGTTACATGCTTTAGCACCAGATCTTCCGGTTTATGGGACTTTAGATGACCCAATACATGCTCAAAACCTTTTACATGGGCTTAAAGAAGCCAAACATGTTCATGCGGATAAGATAATTGTTGCAATTGATGCATCAGTTGGCGATGAAGAGGAAATAGGGATGATTCAGCTGCGGCAGGGAGGGTTAGTGCCTGGCAAGGCTCTTGCTAAAAACCTGCCTACAGTAGGCCAATTTGCCATAACCGGGGTTGTGGACGTTAGGTTTAGCCAACAGGGTACAAGGCGCAACAAACATCCAGGCTTGGCACTTGTTTATAATATGGCAATGCTATTAAGTGAATCAATAGGGGAATGGCATAGTAGAAGGCATCCAGGTTGAGATAGGAGGATTTAGATGAAGAAGTTGATGATAGGAAACGCGGCAATCGCCAGAGGTGCTTATGAAGCAGGAGCAACAGTGGCTGCAGCATATCCTGGAACCCCTAGTACTGAGATTGTAAGCGGTTTTTCTAAATATGACGGGGTTTATGCTGAATGGTCACCCAATGAGAAAGTAGCGATGGAAGTAGCTGCAGGGGCCTCAATTGGAGGTGCCCGAACACTAGTGGCTATGAAGCATGTGGGGGTCAACGTAGCCGCTGATCCACTTTTTACCTTTGCCTATACGGGTGTAAATGGAGGCCTGGTTATTGTTTCCGGAGATGATCCGGGTATGCATTCATCTCAGAATGAACAGGATAACCGGGGATATGGACGTTTCGCAAAACTGCCCGTTTTAGAGCCAGCCGACAGCCAGGAGGCTCTGGATTTTACTCGCATGGCCTTTGATATAAGTGAGGAGTATGACAGCCCGGTGATGTTAAGGGTTACAACCAGACTTGCTCATTCGCAGACACTAGTAGAAGAAGGAGCAAGAAAAGATGTAGCTCTCAAAGACTATACGAAGAATGCTGCTAAATATGTTATGTTACCCGGTCATGCTCGGATGAGGCACATTGAAGTAGAAAAAAGGATGTTAGGACTTCAGGAATTTGCAGAAACCAGTAGTCTAAACCGCATCGAATGGGGAAGTAAACAACTGGGGATTATAGCCAGCGGAGTAGCCTATCAGTATGTGAAGGAAGTATTACCTGAGGTATCAGTTTTAAAATTAGGTATAACCAATCCACTGCCAAAACAGCTGATAAGTAGTTTTGCTGAACAGGTGGACAGGCTGGTTATAGTTGAAGAATTGGAGCCCGTTATAGAAGAACAGGTAAAGTCCTGGGGTATAAAGGTCGAAGGAAAAGAGATATTTACTCTTTTAGGTGAATACAGTCCAGAAATGATAGAAGAAAAGCTAGGTGGAATTAAACCCGCTCCGGGTTATGGCCTGGATAAAGAAATTCCCGCACGGCCGCCGCTTATGTGTCCAGGATGTCCTCATCGAGGGGTATTCCACACCCTAAATAAAATGAAACTAGTGGTAATGGGAGATATTGGCTGCTATACTCTCGGAGCTTTAAGTCCATTAGAAGGTATGGATGCCTGCATATGTATGGGAGCCAGCATCGGCTCTGCGCTGGGCATGGAAAAGGCTCGCGGTGAGGAATTTGCCAGCAAGACAGTAGCAGTTATTGGCGACTCTACGTTTGTTCATTCAGGTATTACTGCTCTCATCGATGTCATATATAACAAGGGAACATCTACAGTTATAATTTTAGACAATGATACCACTGCAATGACCGGACATCAGGAACACCCGGCTACTGGTATGAACATACGCCAGCAGCCTACAAACAAGCTTGATATTGAGGGTCTGATTAGAGCAATAGGAATCAAAAATATAAGAATTGTCGATCCTCTTAAACTGGACCAATTGGAAGCAGCACTAAAGGAAGAATTGGATCGTCGTGAGCCTTCAGTAATAATAACTAAAAGGCCATGTGTATTGTTAAATAGAACACCGTACGCAGGCAAGTATTATGTTGATGAAGAACTCTGTAAAGGGTGTAAACGATGCCTTAAAGTAGGCTGTGCAGGTATATACTTTATTGAAGAAGATAAACGAGCAGTTATTCATTCTAGTTGTGCGGCCTGTGGTCTTTGTCCGCAGATATGTACTTTTGATGCCATTAAGAAAGTGGAGGGATAAACATGCAAAGCCAGACAACGAATATTTTAATTGTAGGCGTTGGGGGGCAGGGCACTCTGCTTACTAGCCGTATTATTGCCCAGGTGGCAGTACAGATGGGATATGACGTAAAGGTATCCGAGGTTCATGGCATGGCACAAAGGGGTGGAAGCGTTGTTACCCAGGTCAGATATGGAAAGAAAATATACTCTCCTATTATTAAAAAGGGAGATACTGACGTATTATTAGCTTTTGAGAAAATTGAATCAGCTCGTTGGCTTGATTATTTAAAACCGGATGGAATGGTAATAATAAATAATGAGAGAGTTAACCCGTTGCCAGTTATGAGCGGTAAAGCCAAATATCCAGAAGACATCCACGAAAAGGTTTCTGGACTTATAAAAAACACAGTAGTGGCAGAAGCAACTAATATTGCTGAGCATTGTGGTAATATCAAAGCAGCTAATGTAGTTTTGGTAGGCATGTTAAGTCAGGCAATAGGATTGCCTAACGATGAAGTTGAAAAGGCTATTCGGGCTATTGTACCTGCAAAGGCATTAGACGTTAACCTGGCAGCATTTCGCGAAGGGTGCAAACTAGTAACCGGGGTGGAGTAGGGGATTAGCGCAATATATATGATTTAAATCTTTACTTTAATATGTGGATTATTGTAGTTTTACAATAAAATCTTTTGACTAGTTATAAGTCGGGTGGTATACTAAAAACAGAAAAAATGAATACTTTGTTTATCGCGTCAAAGCAATTCTGGCGAAAGCTGGATACGCAAGGGCATATTCGCCTAAGTCTCTTATGATATGGGGAAAATGCTCAGAGGATATGGCTCACTGGGGTGGGTAGCCAATAATGGCTATCCATTTTTTATTTTACTTACATAAATTGTTAATTGAATAAATGCTTCGTGTCAAAGCAATTCTGGCAAAAGCTGGATGCGCAAGGGCATATTCGCCTAAGTCTCTTACGATATGGGGAAAATGCTCAGAGGATATGGCTCACTGGGGTGGGTAGCCAATAATGGCTATCCATCTTTTATTTTACTTACAAAAAATGCTAATTGAATAAATGCTTCGTGTCAAAGCAATTCTGGCGAAAGCTGGATGCGTAAGGGCATATTCGCCTAAGTCTCTTACGATGATATGGGGAAAATGCTCAGAGGATGTGGCTCACTGGGGTGGGTAGCCAATAATGGCTATCCATCTTTTTTTATAGTTACTGCCAGAAGTTCGTTGAAGCATACATGTTGACTGACAAGCTTAGTAAAGAAATACCGGGGCAGATAGACGGATTACAACTTACAGTTTATAGACTGTCACAGGGTCTATAAGGAAAGGATGTGTGGCACATGGAATGGTTCTACACTATTGGAGGAATAATTGTAGCTGGCGCGGTGATCTACATCTATATTACCGAGGAAATGGGTAATAAGAATAAAAAAGACCAAAGCCAATTTTAGTTAAACTAGCAATTAATAATACTTTCCCCTGGCAATAGTAATCTGAATATCTGCCCCTGTATATACACATTACAGGAATTTCAAAAGATTTACAAGGTGAAGAGGCACGTAGTTGCTGCAGGCAGCTCAAACCTCAAGTTAATGACGGAGCAATAGAGTTGGGGTTCCATTTCGGGCACAAAAGCGGCATTGCCGCTTCAGACCCTCAAAAAAGGCCATGTTTTATTAATATAGCTCCCTTCCAAGTAGACAGTGAAAAAAATAAACTGTCATTGGAGGGGAGTATTTTTATGGGACGGCTGAGATATATTCTTGCGTTTTTAGATAGCAAATGCCTATATATAAGAGATATTATATAGACCAGATAAGTGATTTGGGTTGGTCGAGCAATTTCCATATCAGCCGTCATAGTATATGCCTATTAACAATGAACAGACAGAGGAAGGAAAATCGCCTGTTTATAAAGTAGAATAAATAAGGAGGTTTATAGATTTGAATAATAAACGAGCAAAACTAGAAAATCCGTTAAGACTGGACGAGCTTAAACCTACAGAGACATTGAAAAGAATAGGTTTAGGAGAAAACCATAGTTTGGTTGATATTGGAGCGGGAAGCGGTATCTTTACTCTTCCTGCAGCCAGGATCACTAAGAATAAGGTTTATGCACTTGAAATTAACGAGGAAATGCTTTCCATTATAGATCAAAAAGCCCAAAATGAAGGTGCTACCAATATTGAGCTTGTTAAAGTTCAGGGGGACGAGTTTACCCTGGAAGATCAGGCAGCTAATATTGTCCTGCTGGTTACGGTGCTTCATGAGATACAAAATAAAACTGCTTTACTCAAAGAAGTTAAAAGAATAATAAAAGGTAATGGGAAGGTTGTCATAATTGAATTTCATAAACGCAATACCCCAATGGGTCCTCCAATAGATAATCGAATTGGAAAACAAGAGGTCATATGTGAACTGCAGGAGTCAGGGTTTTTGGTGCACGAAGAATTTGATTTAGGCGATAACTTTTATTGCTTGGTTTTCATATTGAAAGCTTAGAACCTCAAGTGAATTCGGTTTAGTAGTTAGTAACATTGCCTTTTTTTATGACCGATTGTGGTAACGGCCAAATTGGAGGCAACACAAACCAAAAATTAAAATTGCATAAACCCATTAGAAGCAGATAATCGGCATTGCCGCTTATCACAGGTGCGTTACGGGATCATTCTAACAAGATGATAAATTTGCACCCTTTATAATGAAACCACGGTTAAACCATTTATCTGAATAATCTATTATTACGTTATCGATATATTTTTTTATTTCAGAATTATAGACCATCTTTATACCGCCTGCTTCAACCACTGTATCCCTTTCTTGATTTAACTCATCCAGAGTTAAATATAAACTAGGTCCGCCTCAGCCAATTCCCCCGTAATTAATTCGAAGCATAACATTTTGTAAATTGGTTTTACTGACGCTTTGTTTAAATTTTTCGATTGCACTATCGGTTATGGTGATCATATAATTTTCCTGCCTTTCTTTATTTCATTTAAAGTCAGATATTAAGGTGTTAAAACGCGTGCCGATACCCAATGGGGGTATAATAAATATATGATATATATTGAAATATATCAAGATCAAAATTACTTAGCCTCCTGCCAATCTTGTCTATTACTTTGTTAGGGACTTATTTAGTCAAATAAACGGGTGAAAGATATACTATGCTTCAAGACAAGAGTTGCTTTTGGTTTATTAGCAGAAGTATAGTATCATTTTAATAAGTTATAGGTACACAAGATCTAAATTTATATAGTCCTGTTAGCCATTTATTGAAGGGGGAAAATACTTGCGATGTTTTGTAGACGGTATAAGTCATAGCGGAGAAGGAGTAGCCAGAATTGATGGAAAGGCAACTTTTATTCCTTTTGCGATTCCAGGTGAGACTGTAGATGTGAAAATAATAGAAGAGAAGAAGACATTTCAACGTGCCAGGCTGGAAGAGGTGGTAACGTCATCTCCAGATCGTATTGATGCGCCTTGTCCATATTACTATAAATGTGGCGGTTGTTCTTATCAGCATGTAAATTATAACCGCCAATTGGAGCTCAAGCGTCAGGTGGTTAAAGATAGCCTTAAAAGGATTGGCGGAATTGACATAGAGGTTAATCCAGTGTTAGGAATGGAATTTCCCTGGCGTTACCGTAATAAAGTAGAATGGCATACCGGAATTAAAAACGGAAAAGCTACCATGGGATATTATATAAACGACAGCAGAGTTTTGATAGGAATAGATAGTTGTTTACTGATTAGTCAGGAGATGGAGGATTTAAGCAAGTATATAAAAGATCATCTCAAAGAGCTAAGGATACCTGAGGGTTGTGAAATAATTATGCGGCAGTCGGCAGCAAATCAAGAGATTATGGTTATATTTAATGGCAAAGGTTCAAGCGACATTGATTTTGCCAGGATGCTTAATCATCAAGAGGTGGCATCAATACACAGCATAGACCAGGGAAAGACGCGGCTGCACTACGGTGAGCCAGCTTTGGAAGAGAAAATCTTTAGTACTGATTTTGATATATCACCGCTAGCTTTTTTCCAGGTTAACCATTACCAAACTGAAAAACTGATTGGGGTAGTAAAGGAGTTCGCACAATTAAGGGAGACGGATAACGTACTCGATGCTTATTGTGGTACCGGCAGTATAGCCTTATCTATTGCGGATTACGTTCAAAAGGTAGTCGGGATAGAGAGTGGCAAACCAGCAATTAAAGACGCAAAAAGAAATGCTTTTAAAAACAATATAAAGAACTGTAGGTTTATTAAAGGAGCCTGCGAGGAAGTCATACCAGAGTTAGAAGAAAAGTTTAATGTAGTTATTTTAGATCCTCCCCGAGCAGGGTGTAAACCAGAGGTAATTAAGGCGATTACCCTTATGGCCCCTGAACGAGTGGTGTATGTATCCTGCAATCCAGCTACCGTCGCACGCGATTTAGCTATGTTCGTAAAAGATGGCTATAATGTTGCAGAAGTCCAACCGATTGATATGTTTGCCCAATCGCATCACGTTGAGAGTGTAATTCTGATGACGAATAGTGGTAATTAAATATAGAGGAAAGTTACAGGAGTGCAATGATAAAATATAATTAATGGTAAAATCAAGAAATAATCTTTTGCAATAGAAATTTTGAGAAAAGGAATTATTATAAAGGCGTAGTAAAGTATGGCATTGGGTATTATTCGTGCAATAGCTGCACTTGTAGGCATAATCCATGGGATAGCAAAAGAATTGATTGCTATTGATATAAAGATTTGATGGTGACAGAGTTCTTTCATTCTATAACTTAACGCATATAATGCTCCGGCAATCACTGATTCACGCTTTGCCAGCCAGAGTAACGGTGAGAGGTATAGGACAGTAATTACATGCATATTATTGATACTGTTTCAGGTCATAAAAAGCCTCTAGCCAAACATGGTCAAAAAGAAACCTGCAGCCACTGCTGATCCGATAACCCCTGCAACATTTGGCCCCATTGCATGCATGAGCAGGTAGTTTTTTGAATTGGCCTTTTGGCCTTCCACATGGGATACCCTTGCAGCCATGGGAACTGCAGAAACACCTGCGGAACCGATGAGAGGATTGACTTTGCCGCCGGACAGAAGGCACATCAGCTTACCTAACAACAATCCGCCGATCGTACTAAATATAAACGCCATCAAACCCAACGCGATGATCTTAAGGGTTTCTGGCCGTAAGAATACATCTGCAACAGCCGTGGCACCTACGGTGACCCCAAGGAAGATCGTCACGATATTGATAAGGGCGTTTTGCACAGTATCATTAAGCCTCTCAACGACACCGGATTCTTTAAAAAGATTACCCAGCATCAGCATGCCAATAAGGGGTGAAACAGGCGGCAGGAGCATACAAACCACAACTGTTACAACGATAGGAAATACGATTCGTTCAAGCTTAGAAACTTCTCTAAGCTGTACCATTTCAGTTTCTCTTTCTTTTTTAGTAGTAAGAAGTCTCATAATAGGCGGTTGAATCATGGGGATCAAAGCCATATAAGAATAGGCTGCAATCGCAATGGCTGGAAGCAGTTCAGGCGCAAGCTTGGTGGCAACGAAGATGGCAGTTGGACCGTCAGCGCCGCCAATAATCCCAATCGCTGCAGCTTCCAGAGAATCGAAGCCTAGCATAATCGCAACAATAAAGGCAATGTAAATCCCCAGTTGTGCTGCCGCTCCAAGAAATAAGCTGGAAGGCCTGGCAATCAGGGGGCCGAAATCCGTCATTGCGCCAATTCCCAGGAATATCAAAGAAGGATAAATCCCCAGCTTCACGCCTTGATAAAGGTAATAAAGGAGCCCACCGGGTCCGGAATGGTCACCAGGCGGCGGAGCCATTAGGTTGGCCATAGGCAGATTCGCCAAAAGTACACCAAATGCGATGGGTAATAGCAGCAAAGGTTCATACTTTTTCACAATTGCCATATATATCAGGATACCTGCCACGCACATCATCAGCAGTTGCTGCCAGGTCATGGCTGAAAAACCTGAGTTATTCCAGATTTTTAAAAGTGTATCAACTAAAGAGTAAGACATCTTTCCTCCTCCTTCGACTGGAGCGTAAGAAGGATGTCACCTGTTGATACAGATGCTCCTTTAGAAACGATCACCTGAGCAACAACTCCATCTCTTGAAGCAGTAATCTCACTTTCCATTTTCATGGCCTCAAGAACGAATAATACATCACCTTTTTTCACGAAAGCGCCCGAAGAAACATTCACAGCAACAATACTACCCGGCATGGGAGCCTTCAGAGGCTCGCCAGAGACAGTAGGATCCCCATATCCTACTGTCTCTGGCGCAGTAGATACGGTCGCTGATGCCTGTGCAGTTGCCACCGCAGCTTGTGTAGTTTTTACGATACTTGCTTGACCTTTTTCGACTTCAACCTCATAATTCTTATCATTAATTGTTACAATATATTTCATTCCCATTCTCCCCCTATAGTTGGCTTGGCCTGTTCTAATCAATCGCCTTGATCGTCTTAAATTGCAGCTCAGACAAAGGTATTTGACACTCATCGCTGACAATGGCCATAACCATTGCAGCCGTTTTCTCATCAACACCCAAAAGATGTAATTCACCAGCGGAACATCCATCATCAAGTACCTCTGCTCTACCGGATGTGATTCTGTAGGTCGGAACATTTTCTATGCTCGTTCTTTTGATCGTGGATGCCTCGAGCGTGTCCATCTGTGGCAAAATAAATCGCACAATCACAGACAGAACCTTAATCAATATGCACAGCAGACACAACATTAAAAAAACAACGATCAAACCTAGCAGTGATACCATCAAGCTATCGACTAGAGACATAAAAACTCTCCTTTAAACTTTTCTAATGGTGTAATTCACCTTCAGAGCAGCGCTTTCTTCCCTATACTTGAAAAAATTTTCAGCAATCTGTGGGAAGGCGATGTAAGACAGTACATCTTCGTCGTTTTTAGCCATGCTGCCGATCTTTTCTTTTACCTTATCGAATTCAGGTTCCAGGGTCTCTGCAAATCTCAGGGTGATCGGCTTTTCATCTCCCAGAACCTTTTTTACAAGGTCTGCATCCATTTCTCCCGGCGCCTTGCCGTATTCACCCTTTAAATAAGACCTTAATTCCTTGGATACGCTCTTGTAGCTTCCTCCAAGAAGCACATTGGTCGTTGCCTGCACGCCAACAATTTGACTCATTGGAGTCACAAGAGGAGGGTATCCCAGGTCTTTTCTGACTCGGGGAATCTCCTGCAGTACTTCTGGCAGCTTGTCCAAGGCATTCTGATGCTTCAACTGGGCAATAAGATTGGAAAGCATTCCTCCTGGCACCTGATAAACGAGGGCATCCGTATCTGAGCCCAGCACATAATGCTCAAGTTCACCGGATTGAATAAACTTATCTTTGACAGGTTTGAAGAAATCGTTGATTTCTTTAAGAGTAGCTTCGTTGAGTCCTGTATTATACCCCGATTGCTTCAAAGCGAAATGCAATGATTCAGTGGCAGGCTGGGAGGTCCCGCCGGATAAAGCGGAAATGGCACAATCGATGCCATCACATCCAGCTTCAATAGCCTTATAATAAGTAATCGGGCCAAGACCTGTAGTGGAATGGGTATGAAGAAAAATACGCTTTTTGACAGTTGCCTTCAGTGCTGTAATCAAATCATAGGCATCCTGAGGACCCATTATTCCTGACATATCTTTAATACAAATGGAGTCTGCACCCATCTCTTCAAGTTGTTTTCCCAACTTCACATAATTTTCAATATTATGAATAGGGCTTACGGTATAGCAAATAGTCCCCTGCGCATGGCCCCCGCTTTTTAAGGTTTGGTCCACAGCCACTTCAATATTCCTGAAATCGTTAAGGGCATCAAATATTCTTAGAATATCTATTCCATTATGTATAGAATGTTCAACAAACTTTCTGACGACATCGTCGGAGTAATGCTTGTACCCCAGTAGATTCTGGCCCCTTAAAAGCATTTGAAGCTTTGTTTTTTGCATTTTTGCTTTAATTCTTCTAAGTCTTTCCCAGGGATCCTCATTCAGGTATCTTAGACAGGAGTCAAAAGTTGCTCCACCCCAGCATTCGACTGAATGGTATCCGGCATGATCAATTTTTTCAAGAATCGGTTCAAAATCGCTAAACGGCATTCTAGTGGCAATTAGTGATTGGTTTGCGTCTCTTAAGACTGTTTCAGTAATATTAATTTTCAAATATTTCACCCCGTTGTATATTATTGTATATTAAGTAAGGTTCATTAAACAACAAAAATTATCATAGGGTCGGAATTGTGTTTCAAGGACAGATTGAAAAAGTGAAGTAATTGAAAACAGATTAAGAAGAGCTTTGATGATAGAGACATATTCAAATGAAGAACTATGGAACAAACTTCAAGAATATGCATGAGATAAATGGAAAATTTCCAAATGGGTTTATCATATTTGACAAGCCTAATTTAAGGCTGTATAATTCAGAAGCCTTGATCGTTTAATTATCTCCTTTTGGGGAAAAAATAAAGTACAAGAGTAATTCCAGAAGGGAGATAAAAATATGTTAGAAGATAAGTATATTGTTTGCAAAGATTGCAGTAATGAATTTCCATTTACGGTATCAGAGCAAGAATTCTATGCAGAAAAAGGCTTTGAGAATGAGCCTGGACGTTGCCCAGATTGCAGAAGAGCACGTAAACAGGAACGTAATGGAAACAGTAGAAACACTGGTTACAGGGAAGAACGTCAAATGTTTAAAACCACCTGTGCTGAATGTGGTCAAGAAACTACCGTGCCGTTTGAACCAAATGGCAGTAGACCTGTTTATTGCCGTGATTGTTTTCAGGCTAGACGTTAGTTGTTAATAACAGTATAGTAATGAACAAGAGGTTATCCATTTTGGATAGCCTCTTGATTTTTCTGGTAAACTATACCTATCAAGATTTTATATAGAACAAATAGAAACCCTATTGCGTAGAAAATCTAAATATTACGCAGCTTGACACCGTATTTCATACGGTGTCAACTTTGTCTTGCTGAATACATCATAATTTTAAAGTTTTTGCAGAGTCTCAATAGAAAAATATGGTAAAGAACAAAAGCGCTTATTGTTATAGGTGACGTATTTAAAAAAGAATGTTTATTTTAATCTTCGAAAATCAAAAAATCGGAAGGGAACATACTTTTGCCAAATAATAATAATAAAATACAGATAATTCGAAAACGTGAACCTGATAATCCCATGCAAGAACAGAAAAAACAACAAATAGTTGAGCAATATTCTGATACTAGCCACCAAATTCAAGTAGAGACAACATTTAATCATAAAAACAAAAATGGTGAATATTTTGGCAGACTCGATATTGATACTTTCTTCCATGACATCGATAATCGCTTTAATGGCCATTACTATACAAAAATCTACATTAGTGAGCAGCCGGTTGGGCCAACCAAATTTTTAGATACGGATTCAGTCGTATGGCAGATTAATGCAGGTTTATACCAGGAAATACAAGGTGCAACCTTAGGTGATGGTTTCATGCGTAAGCAGATTCAACGGAACAAGTATATTGACAGCGGCATCGTGGTTAGCTGGAAAGCTCCGGTGGCTGATTTATACTATAATTCTGAGAAGACAAATCTGAAAATTGGGACCAGATATATTTATGAACATGATTTGATGTTAAAAAGAAGATTCCCTGATGACCAAAAAAACTATGACGATCTCTTTGTTTGGGGCAAAAGCCTATTTGATGAAGGGGCAGTAGATCCATTTTTAATAAAGGTTCTCCGAGAAAAGCAGAGCAGACATGAGTTAGGCGATATTATCAAGACCATTCAGTCAAATCAGAATATGATCATACGGCAGCCACTGATGGATAATCTTGTAGTTCAAGGCTGTGCTGGTTCAGGTAAGACCATGATAATGCTGCATCGTCTGTCTTACTTGCTGTATAACAACCCCAACTTGGAAATCTCCAAAATAAAGATATTAACCCCTAATGAGCTGTTTAATATGCACATCAGCGATTTATCGCAAACCTTAGAACTTAATTATGTTGACAGGTTAACGGTTGAACAGTATTATGCCCAGCTAATATTAGGATTTTATCCTGATCTGCTGGAACAACATACTCATAAAATAAATGATGGTATGGAGTTATCCTATATTGATTATATATATTCAGATCAATTCAAGGTGGATATGGAGAATGAATATCAGCAGTGGATACAGCATATATCTGAGTTGATTAATGAAGAAAAGCTGCGCTTGATAAGCAATAAGTATAAGTTAAGATATAGTCTATATGATTCTAGGTTAGCTGATATCGGCATGGTTAAATATAGCAATATTGTAGAAAAAATCCGGTCAAATCTGCAAGAGAAAAGTAAAATCGCGAAAAATGCTGCCAACCGAAAACAAAAATTGATTACCCATATTTCAACCCTGATCAGCAAGACTTGTGAAATAAATGACAGACTAAACAAAATGGCTATGATTATTAATGCCCAGATCAGGGTGCTCAATAGCCAGATGAAGGCTATTAATTATAAAATACCTGCATTTCCAAAGAATGAATTGGCCTCAGAACATGCTTCCATTAAAGAGCAGCAAAGTATATTGGAAGACAACCTGGATAATACTAGGAAGCTATTGCTTAAAAATCAAAATGCCATGCAAATCTGTACCGAAATGGATCTTGAGTCAAAATCGCTGGCAGACAAAATTGAGAAGGTATATGATTTTCAGCTAATGGAATACGAAGAAGATCTTAAGGGGTATCTGGCCCGTAATATTCATGACATAAACACCGGGGTTAGTCGGGTAAGCTGGTTAGCCAATCGTATTATTAAAACGACAAATGAAAAATCCAATGAAATGGTTGATCACATATTAAAACTAACCAAAAATATCAAAGGTCTTGTACCTTCAGTAGATATGATACTAAATATTAGAAATAATGGGCTTGATATTCAGGACGAAGACATAGATATTCTGTACTTTGCGGAAAAAACTCTCCAGCAAAATACTGTCAAAAACGTATTTGACGCAATAATAGCCAAGCTCATAGAAACAAGATTCCCAGGGCGATTTGTGGCAATGACAAGTGTCTATCGATTTGAATTGTATGCCAAATTGTGTTTTTGTCTATTGTACTATGGCTTACCGATAAATGCAGACCGGATGTTGTTCATAGACGAAGGCCAGGATTTAGCATTGAATGAATATAAATTATTGAGTCATTTAAACGGTGATAATGTGATATTTAATATATTTGGGGATACAAATCAGTTAATCAAGCCAGGCCAAGGAATTGAAGATTGGATAGTATTGAATGATTTTGATGCTAAAAGGTTCACCATAAATGAAAACTATCGTAATACTAATGAGATTACCACCTTTTGTAACCAGGTGTTCGGCTATGATGCTCTTCCGGTAGGTTTATTCGGGCAAACGGTTATTTCAATGTCAATAGAGGAGATGACAACTTCTCTAATTAATAGAAAAAATAGGCTGGCACGAGTTGCGATAATTCTTAAACCAGAAGAAGAAACCAGAGTTGCGTACAGTTTGGAGAAAAGCGGCATCCTTTTCAAGATTGATGAAATAGAGTCAGGTTTGGTAAGTGTTATAGAAATTGGTAAATCCAAAGGGCTGGAATTTGATGTTGTTTATGTGTTACCTGACAATATGAGCAAGAATGAAAAATATATAGCATTTACCAGGGCTTTGAGCGAGTTAATAATAGTTAAATAGAATAATAATTTCAATATCAAAGTGGCATTCCTTATAGGAACACCTACACAACGAATGCTATATGTTTCTTCATACATCAGAGGTTGTATGAGGAAACATTTGTTTTTGGGGTATATTATTTCTGCTCGAAAAATATTATATAGGGTAATATCATCCTACTTATTTCAACATCATCCTAAAGGCATACCAGGGAAGGTAATTGTGTTTGATATAGGCAAAAAGTAAAATTTATGGAGTCTTCGAGACTCCCTGGAGACTAAATGTTTTCAATCATTTTATTAGACCAAAGGACTTGGGGGAATGATTAATATTATCAATATATTGGAGGAAGTTATTCGTATAAATGCCTTAGGACACGATGCTATTTTGATTACTGTAGTTGATAAAAATGGTCAGGGGCCTTCAGGTATAGGAAATAAAATGCTTATTGACGATGCAGGAGCGAAGTCGGGGTCAATTGGCGGGGGAGAGTTGGAGTTCCTGGCTGTCAAGAAAGCGCAGGAACTTATGGTTAAGAAAGAACATAGTATAGAAAAGTATAATCTATCCGGGGACCAGCCCGATGCCAACAGTAATAAGCTGAATATGATCTGTGGGGGGGAGGTTACTCTATTCTTTGAATACTTGCCCGTTCGTCCAAGCATTTATATTATGGGTATGGGCCATGTTGGGAATTGCCTGGCTTATGTCATGACTCCTCTTAGATGGCATATTATTCGAGTGGAGTATAAACAAATCTCTTACAGACCACAAGACAACTTAGGAACAACCACTCACCTTTTTGCAGATATCATAGAAAGGGGAGCGCCCTCCCGGGAATGCTTTGTGGTAATCGCCGGTTATTCCCACGATGAGGATTATCAGGTGTTGGAAGCGATTTACCAGGCAAATTGGCAACCGCGTTATATTGGTCTAGTAGCCTCATCTCAAAAATCTCGTTTGATGGTAAACAGGTTGGTAAGGGAACTGGGGCAAAATATTAATCTTGGAGTTCTTCATGCCCCCGTTGGTCTTAATATTGGAGGAAATACGCCGGAAGAGATTGCTCTCTCTATTGCCGCTGAAATACAGTCTATTCGTTATGGCAAAAAAGGGAATCAGCATCTTGGTACAAACTGGGTTTCGTAGGGCTTATTGCGGAACAGTTACTTACCAAACCCGCAATCGGGGAAATGGCAATCCGGGCAGATAGAACAAAGTCCCCCGTGTCCAAGGTCGATTAAATCTCTGCGCTCCAGTGTTTCACCGGCTAACAAACGCGGTAAAAGTAGGTCGAAAACCGTAACCGAAGCATGCAAAACACATGCTGGAAGTCCTAAAACCGGTATTTTTCCCAGATAAGCAATCATGAACATAGAGCCGGGTAAAACCGGCGCCCCATATGCTGCGATTTGCCCCCCAGCGGCCTCAATCCCGCCCGGAGTTCGGTCATCCGGATCTACGGACATCCCTCCAGTTACTACGATCATTTCAACACCCTCATTTAGTAAGGTGTGTATTGCTTGGGCAATCATTTCTTTATCATCGGTTACGATTATCTGTCTGGATATTCTGCTTCCCATGCAATCTATCTTGCGGGTGACGACTGGACCAAAGGCATCTGGAATGCGCCCATAATATATCTCGCTTCCGGTAGTTACCATACCTATATTCATGACTTTAAGTGGTTTAATCGTCAATAGAGGGTAGGAAAGCTGGCATATTTCCTCTGCCTTTTTCACTTTTTCCTTTTCAACCAACAGGGGAATCACTCTAGTCCCGGCCACGATCTTGTTTTGGGGAGTCCATTGATTGTTGTGCAAAGTCGCAATAAGGATTTGATCGATACTGTTAATCTCATGCAGAGCGCTGGTATCAATTTTGAGCAAGCCCGGATATACAGATACAAGATTGACCTTGCCCTCACCAACAGGAATAGAGACTAATCCCTCCCCGGCTGCGGACTGGGCTATTCTTTGGGCGGCCTCATCCTCGTGCACCATATTTTGATTATCCCAGACATAGATATGTTCTTTACCCATATCAAGCAAAAGTGGGATATCATCACTCTGGATTATATGGCCCTTCTTAAACCCAACGCCCTTATATATACCCGGTATCACTCGGGTAATATCGTGACATAAAGTCATGCCTATAGCTTGATGTACCGGTACCTGTTTCAAAAGTATCGCCCCTTCGCAGGTAAACATGGGTGCTAACAACATGGTTAAGACTGTTGTTTCGATGTTTTGCAGCCTACTATAATCTATTTCAGTCAGCGCATATTTATGTTTAAGGTAAGAAAACCAGAGCAAAACACTTTGAACTATGATAATTCTATTCTACGAATAATCAAATATCCTTTTGGGAAACTAAATTAACAATATATATGGGAAACAAGGGGGATTCAATGGAACTCCAAGTCATAGGGAAAGATATTATTCGCAAAGAAGTGGGAGTGGAAGGAGTAGTACTAGCAGCGGGTTATTCGTCTCGTATGGGTGCTAATAAAATGCTTATGAAGTTGGATGGGAGAGCCGTATTGGCAAGATGTCTTGAGAGTATGAGTCCAGCTTGTTCTAGGATTGTTGTGGTAGGAGGACATAAAATAGATGAAATCGTACATATAGTTGAAACTTATCCTCATGCATGTTTGATCTTAAATGAAGACTATTCTGAAGGAATGTTTAGTTCTGTCTTAGCTGGAATTAGAGAGGTTAATGATGAAAGGTTTTTCTTATGCCCTGGAGATTATCCTCTTATCACGATTGACACTTATATCAATATGCTGTCCATTTCTGGGGAGATAATAGTGCCGACCTATGGAGGGCGTCGCGGTCATCCGATTTTGCTGTCGAGCTCACTCATACCGGAAATAATAAATGGAACACATTTTAGTCTCAGGGAGTTTATCAATTCCAGAAGTCTAGTGTTTGTCGAAGTGCCTGATCCGGGTATACATGTGGATATTGATACAGTTGAAGATTATAATTCAATCCGCATTAGTAAGAATAAAGATATCTCAATTAAGCATTATTTTAAAAACTGATTTGTTCTTCCCATTTATAAGCTAGCTTAATCATCCTCTGTTCTTCTCTTTTATTCTAAGCTGAATATAAAAAAGCTATACTGCGTTCAATTATTCACATGGCCTGCACAGGAACAATCGATTTTAATCACCACTTATTAAAGATATCGATGCCCAAAACTATGGAAATACCCAATAAGTCTTGAAGTATAACCTGTGATTAGATAAAGAGACTTCTGAATACTGTTACAATACTTGACCTTTTTTAGATACGTAAATTATAATGAAATAGTTAAGAAGAATACATAGGAAAAATGCCGTTTTATGTAACTATATGTAGAGCAGAGGATAGTAGAAAACCCGTTGAGACTACTTGGAGAATGAGATGAGATGAGATGAGGTGAGATATTGGTATCATATCACGCAGCTAAGACGTAGGTTAGCATTTAATAACCTCTGTCAGCTATCATAACTTTTACCATACCGAAAATATTCTAATAAAAATCAAGGTGATATCTGTCCTTAAATTGGGGCAGGTTTATTATTTACGGGCTTTGTTGTCAACCTTTTGGCGTTGTGGAGCTTGTCTATAATATCAATTTATTAAAAGGGGCAATTATTATGAAAAAGTTAGTCGTACTATTACTCATTTTTATCATGGCATTAGGCACATTAAGCGGGTGCTCAAGCAAAAGTGAAACCCCCAAGAAAACGGTCTTTAAAATCGGTATTGTACAGCCTATGGATCATCCTTCCTTGAATCAAATTCGTGAGACGATTGTTTCGGAATTGAAAGCACAGGGGATGGAAGATAAAGTAGAAATAATTACCAAAAACGCTAATGGCGATATGAACTTATTGCCGTCTATTATGCAAGAGTTGGTAAATGATAAAGTTGACATGATTGTTCCCATTGCAACTCCTGCTGCACAGGCCGCAAAGGCTTCCACTACTACTGTCCCGATTGTGTTTTCAGCAATAAGCAATCCAGTGGCAGCAGGTCTGGTTACCTCGTTTGAAGAAACAACCGGTAATATAACCGGCGTTTCAAACTCAATTCCAATAGAAGATATTTTTAAATTGGCAGCTACATTAACGCCCAAGGCAAAAGTATTCGGTTTTGTGTATAACAGCAGTGAAATAAATTCAACCAGCGGAATTACAAGAGCCAAGGCTTATTGCGATAAAAACGGTATTAAATATAAGGAAGCTACCATCACGGGTACTGCCGACTTACAGCAGGCTGCATCTTCGTTAGTAGGCCAGGTAGACGCTTTCTTTACCCCAAATGATAATACGGTTGCTTCTGCCATGGCTACTTATGTACAGGTTGCAACTGATGCGAAACTTCCAATTTATGCTGGCGCCGATTCGATGGTTAAAGATGGAGCGTTGGCAACAGTGGGTATTGACTATACTAAATTGGGAAAACAAACTGCAGCCATGATTATACGTATTGTTAATGGTCAAACCATTAAAGAAAACCATGTAGAGCAAGTTGCAGAATATGCCAATATGATTAATAGCAATACAGCCAACAAGCTGGGTATCACCCTTACAGATGAAATAAAAAAGAATTTTGTGATTCTCAGTAAATAAAATCAACTGAATTTATAAGAAAAGGATAGAATATGACACTGCTAATTGGTTCATTACAGCTTGGTTTGCTATATGCCATCATGGCATTGGGAATCTATATAACATTTCGCATTCTGAACCTGCCGGACTTGACTGTTGATGGCAGTTTCTCCCTTGGCATGGCTTGTGCTGCTGTGGTGACTATAAGTGGTCATCCTTTCCTTGCGTTGTTCATCGCTATTTTAGCCGGCGCATTGGCTGGCTTGGCGACCGGTTTGTTACATACCAAATTAAACATACACCCCATATTGGCAGGAATACTGGTTATGACAGGCTTGTATACAGTAAACCTTGCAATTATGGGAGGGAAAGGAAATCTATCCGTAGTTGGCAGCAAAACTGTTTTTTCTATGATAGAATTCATGGCTGCCGCATCAGGCGGGATGGGAAAAACTCTTCTCGCCTTTTCCATATGCATAATCATAATAGCTATTCTTGCCATATCTTTTAAAACAAGATTTGGCCTTGCCATTCGGGCAACAGGAGACAATGAGGACATGGTTCGTTCATCCTCAATAAATGCAAACGTTTCGAAATGTATTGCCTTATCAACCGGTAATGCCTGTGTCGCCTTATCTGGGGCTTTAATCTGTCAATACCAGATGTTTTCTGATGTAGGCTCCGGGAGCGGCATGGTCATTATTGGTCTGGCATCAGTTATTATTGGCGAAACTGTATTTGGCAGACGATCTGTTACTATCGGCCTGGTTTCAGCAGCGTTTGGTTCTATCCTGTACAGGATAATCCTGGCATTCGCGCTGAAAATAGACATGTTCCCTGCATATGCATTAAAACTGATATCTGCAGTCATTGTAATAATTGCTCTTTCCGGGCCTTCCATAAAAGCCATTATTCAGCAGAATAAGATCAGAAGGGAGGTTCAGACCGTCAAAAAAGCCCAATAGCTGCGTTTTTAACAAAATCCTGTTCAATCAACGTACTTGTTACGGGGACATTCCAAGGGACATTCCTCGAAGAGGTGTGTCCCAAAACCTTAGTTCCGGTGTGTCGCCATACCTTATTCGTCTCAATCACAGGCTTTTATTAATGCCTTGCTCTTGAACTTTTTTGCTCGCTCTGACTGACTTAAATATTAAGTTGGTTGATATATATGTTGGATTTAATAAATGTCAGCAAAACTTTTTATGCTGGAACTGTAAATGAAAGAAAGGCTCTAAATTCAATAAACCTCCACTTGGATCCGGGAGACTTTGTGACTATAATCGGCTCAAATGGTGCCGGAAAGTCCTCAGTGTTTAATGCCATCGCCGGCGCATTCTATATTGATAGTGGTGCTATTCTTTTGGATGATAAGAATATTTCTATGACGGCGGACTATAAAAGGGCCTATGATATTGGCAGACTTATGCAGGACCCCATGAAAGGTACGGCTCCTTCTTTGACTATTGAGGAGAATCTGGCTCTCGCTTACAGCAGAAAAGCCAATAAAAGCCTTTTTGCGTTAAACAAGAGGGATTCGGAATACTTCAGAGAATTATTAACCCGCCTTGATCTAGGCTTGGAAAGCCGCATGAAAACGAAGGTTGGCAATTTGTCTGGAGGTCAAAGGCAAGCTGTCACCCTGCTTATGTGCACTATTTCTTTACCCAAGCTGTTGCTTTTAGATGAGCATACGGCCGCTCTTGACCCTGCGACAGCCCTGAAAATATTAAAAATAACAACAGATATTGTTGCTGAATCAAGTATTACAACTATGATGATCACCCACGATATTAAATCTGCCCTTGCTGTTGGGAATCGTACTATTATGATGGATGAGGGGGAGATTATTTTAGATATTAAAGGTGAAGAGCGCAGCAGAATGACCATAGAGGAATTATTAACGTACTACTCCAAGGAAAGAAAGAAACAGCTTACTTACGATAGGATTTTATTAGCTTGACCAGACCGTCAAAAAAGGCTAATAGCTGAGTTAATTCGGGGAGTGACAAGGGGACGAGTGACAAGGGGACGAGTGACAAGGGGACGGGGTTGTTGACAACAAGAATGTTGTCAACAACCCCGTCCCCTTGTCACTCCCCCTTGTCACGCGTTAGCCTTGAGAAGCAAGTTGAAGGCAACTTGAGGGGACAGGTCCCCTATATTTCTGCCAAAGCAATATGCTTGCGAATCACGTTACAGGATTCTTGAAATAGCTTCTCTTCCTCACTAGTTAAATGCAGCTCAATTATTTGCTCTATGCCATTTTTCCCTATTACAGCCGGCACACCAACATGTAAATCCGTTTGCCGATACTCTCCTTCTAATAAAGCCGATACAGGCATAACTCTATGTTCATCATGAAAAATTGCTTTTACTATATCAGCAAGCACGGTACCGATACCGAATTCCGTGGAACTTTTCCCGTTTATGATATCCATGCCGATCGTACGGGTACGGTATAAAACCTGCTCCAAATCCAGCTTGCCGTAAACATCCGGCTTTTCCTTCATTAACTCAAATAAAGGCTTTCCACCGATACTGACATGAGAAAATGGTATCATACTGGAGTCCCCATGTTCTCCGATGGAGAAACATTGTATGCTTCTGGCGTCTATCCTTGTTTCTTCTTGAAATACACGCCTAAGTCTGGCAGTATCAAGGGAAGTTCCTGTACTAAATACCCTATGCTTGGGCCAACCGGTTTGTTTTCTCATATAATTAGCAATGACATCCGCCGGATTTGATATGCAGATTAAAATACCTACAAATCCCGAGCTTTTTAATGGGCCAACAATCTCTTTCATCACTCTGACAGAATCGCCCATCGTATCCAACCTGGTTTGTCCGGATTTTCTTGGAACCCCTGCTGCTATAACAACGATCGCTGCATCCCTGCAATCATTATAATCTCCTGACCTTACGATTGTAGGATGTGGCATAAAGCAGGCTGCATCTGCTATATCACCGGCTTGTGCGATTGCCTTTTGTTTATCTATATCAATAAACACAATCTCGCTTGCATCTCCTTGTGTCATTAAACTGAATGCACAGTGAGAGCCTACGTGACCTGCGCCTATAATTACAATTTTCCTTGATAGATCTGTCATAATATTATTCTGATTTCTAGTACTGAACAAGTTTAGAAATCAGAATGTTCACCCCCTATAACGTTATCGGTATCAACAACCTGCATATTGTCTAATTATACTATACAGCAGCATAAAGTATATGATATGTGGTGCAATGTATTGGCATTTAGCGACCACCAAGGGGGAATCTCTTTATAGGATTATTTTAAAAACTGATTAGTTCTCCCCATTTTATAGGCAAGCTTAATCATCCCTTGTTCTTCTTCGGTGATTTTCCGGGCATACATTTTTTCGAATTGCTGCAGAAGCTTATCGATGTCTATCTCTCTTTTTCCGTGTTTTGGTCTAAAAGTTTTATAGGATGGGTCGTATAGTTTGGGTTGAATGGATGAATTATATATCTTTTTAAATACTTCAGCAGTATAGAATGCATCATGATATGCATTGTGAAATGTATATGTTATTGGAATATTGAGTACTTCAACAGCGTGTTGAAGTCCTAGCAAGTTTTTCCGAGGAAGATTTAGATGCTTGGAAACATAGGGCTGCAGGTTAATAAACATTTTAGGTAAAAGCATTTCATTTAACTGATGATCTTGTACATTTTTGATTAGTCCTTTTATATCGGCCATACCCCAAACGCAAAATATAGAATCGGGCCCATCTATAAACTCAGTATATGCTTTATAAATCTCAGGAAATGGTTCTTCTATCAGAAGCTGCTCTGTGGTAATGCCTGTTAATTCTGTGATAAATGGATTGATTCTTGTATAAAAGGTCGGCATTACATATCGGTTAAAAGTGGCTATAGTGTTAAATTTCGAATCTAATTTTATTGCACCAATTTGAATTATTTCAAATGGATAGTGAGATCTTTTTCGATCAAAATTATGTAAAGATGAAAAGTCTTGATTAAACTCTAAATCAAATATAATAAAATACATAAAAGAACTCCTTAACAACCTGATTTCTTTTATTCTTGGCTGAATATAAAAAAGCTATGCCTGTTTTTCCGCGTCCTATAATATTTGTCATCGAATATAACTTACCCAGGGATATATGCGTCGAGTGCATCTCTGCCCTTAAAAAAACAGAAAGATTCTTTGCGACTAATTCTTGTATTTTCAATAGTATTTGCGTGGACGTATGGGGATGTATGAGTTACCCTTATATTAACGCCATTGATATAAAAAAATGTTGCTATATTATAATAGAAAATGTAATTTTATATAGGCAATAAAAATGTTTATTTTAAAGTAAATTGTAAGGGGTGTAGTTGCTGTGGGCGGATTTTTTGGTGTTGTTTCAAAGAAGGAGTGCGTCGAGGATTTGTATTTTGGTACGGATTACCATTCACACCTGGGAACTAGTATGGGTGGGATGGCGGTTTGGAGCGGCAACAGTTTTAATAGATCAATCCATAACATCGAAAATACTCAGTTCAGAGCTAAAATTGAATCAGAGCTGCCAAAATTAAAAGGCAATATGGGTATAGGATGCATAAGTGATACAGAACCTCAGCCTTTGACTGTGCGCTCACGCTTGGGTCAATATGCTATTAGTACGGTAGGAAAAATAAATAATTTATATGAAATAGCTGACAAAGCATTCGCTAATCAACATACACATTTTTTGGAAACTAACCGGGGGGCTATTTACCCTACTGAGCTTGTATCTGTGATTATTGATCAGGAAAACACTTTTAAAGATGGTTTATTAAAAGCTCAGGAGTTGATTGAGGGATCCTGTTCAATTCTGCTTTTAACACCGCAAGGGATTTATGCTTCAAGGGATAAACTTGGCAGAACCCCTTTAATAGTAGGTAAGAAAGAAGGTTCATACTGCGTTGGCTTTGAGTCCTGCACTTTTGCAAACCTCGGATATAGCTTTAACTATGAACTTGGCCCAGGGGAAATCATTTTTCTGACACCGGATGGTATTGAGAAAATTGCGCCACCCAGGGATAAAATGAAAATTTGCGCTTTTCTATGGGTCTATTATGGTTACCCATCCTCAACATACGAGGGAATGAACGTGGAGGTTATGCGTTATAGGAATGGGGCAGCCATGGCCAAAAACGACAACTTAGAAATTGATATGGTAGCCGGAATACCTGACTCGGGTGTCGGACATGCCATCGGTTACTCGAACCAATCGAAAGTACCGTATGGACGTCCTTTTGTAAAATATACTCCAACCTGGTCCAGGAGTTTTATGCCGCAGGATCAGACAATAAGAAATCTCGTTGCAAGAATGAAACTGATGCCCATTCCTGAATTAGTTGCTGATAAACGACTACTCTTCTGCGATGATTCAATTGTTCGCGGTACGCAGCTGAGAGAAACGGTGGATCTGCTATATAAATGTAACGCCCGTGAAGTTCATATTCGATCAGCTTGCCCGCCCCTGGTGTTCGGCTGCAAATACTTGAACTTCTCAGCTTCCCGATCAGATTTGGATCTTGTAGCAAGACAGGCTATAATCGAACTTGAAGGAAAAGAACCGGAATCATTTGACCAATATTGTGATCCAGCAAATGAAAAGTACAATTGTATGGTGAATTGTATCCGTAAAATACTTAACTTTTCAACGCTAAAATACCAAAATCTGCCTGACATGCTTAACGCAATCGGCATTGATAAGGATAAGATATGTACCTACTGCTGGAATGGAAAGGGATAGGCAAAAAAGCCCAATAGCTGCGTTATTAACGAAAGCCAGTTCAATCAACGTACTTCATACGGGGACATTCCCCCTAAGGGGGTGTGTCCCCATACCTTATACCGCCTCAATCACTAGCTTTCATTAATGCCTTGCTCTTGCAACATTATTCGTACCGCAAGCGGTACATCAGTAGTACCCTTGGGTGAACTTTTTTGCTCGGTCTGACTTTATCGACACTCTGCGCCCCCTAGAATCTAGGGGGCGTACTTTAAGCAAAATAATTTATTATTAACTAATAATCGTAATCAAAATGTCTTTGTAGGTGAGTGGATATGGAACATCAATATGGAAATAAGGAAGAAATACCTTACACTGATAGGATTCGCCGCAACCTACGAGCCGACTGCGAAAAATGCTTTGGCTTATGCTGTATCGCGTTATACTTTTCAGCCTCGGACGGATTCCCAGCCGATAAAGATGCAGGGCAGCCCTGCCTTAACCTGCAAACGGATTTTCGCTGCGGCGTTTACAAAAACCTCAAAAAACATGGCCTTAAAGGATGCAATGCTTATGACTGCCTTGGAGCAGGGCAAAGGGTGGCCCAAGTTACCTTCTGCGGACACAACTGGCGGCAAGTACCAGGTTCCGCAAAGCAAATGTTCGAGGCGTTCCTTATCATGTGGCAACTCCATGAAATGCTCTGGTATCTGACGGAGGCGCTGACATTGCAGCCAACTATTCCAATCCACGATGTGCTCATCTCCGCGGCCGAGAAGACGGAACGTCTCACCAACCTCAGTCCCGATGCTCTTATGAAATTAGACATTGCAGCACACAGAGCAGATGTTAGTGCTTTGCTCCTGCAGACCAGCGAACTTGTGCGAGCGGAAGCCCGTCGCGGGCAGAATACTTGTACTGGAAGTAAAAAGGCATTTAGAGAAGGAGATGACCTTATCGCTGCTGATCTCAGGAAAGCCAACCTAAGAGGCGCAAACTTGAAAGGAGCTTACCTTATTGCGGCTGACCTTAGAGGAGTGGATTTGAGCGGGACTGATCTCCTTGGGGTTGATTTACGAGATGCTGACCTCAGAGGCGCGAATTTATCCAACAGTATTTTTCTCACCCAAGCCCAGGTCAATGTTGCAAAAGGCGACGCCAGCACTAAGTTGCCACCACCACTGACCCACCCAACACATTGGCTAACCAAAGTATAAAGGAATATAAAGTAAAGGGACGGTTCTTCTTTTAATGAACCGTCCCTGTGTTTTATGAGAAGCAGATTTTCGGCTTATTATAATATTTCTCTGGCTCTGCTGCAAATCTTCATTTGACCCTCTTCAATTCCATCACAAAAGGGCATAGCTTCTGACTTACCACAACGGCACAAAGCCATCTTCTCTTGTTTTGGAATCGTATTTCCACGGTCATCAATCAAATCAACATGACCAGCTACGATAATTGGCCCCTGGTTCAATATTTGTAATCTAGCATCTGACATAATATCACCTCCTATTCAGGGTCACTATTTAATAATATGTCCACTTTGCTTGTAACCCATACACCATTTATCTCATTTTTAATGTCTTAGTTCTAAAATGTGCTTTTGTGGAGCAGACTAAGGGTAAATAAAAAGAAAGGGTGTAGACTAAATGCAAAAAGAAATAGAATCTGGAAAACTTTCTATCGTCTTAAATAGCCCTACTCCATTTGCACTTGAATTCGGAGCTGCCAGCTGCTCAGATTGTAAAAGGCTAAGTGTTGTCGTAGAGAGAGTTTCTAATAGTCTTAAGGATAAAGTAGATGTTTATTATGTAGATGCTGATAAAACCCCGGAAATCACTGATAAGTACCAGGTTAGAGACCTGCCAACCATGATTCTGTTTAAGGACGGAAAACCAAAAGATAAACTGATCGGGTTTCATCCGGAAGAAGAGGTTCATAGTTTTCTTAACCAATAAAATGAAGATATTATATTCGATAGAAAATAAGACCGTACTGAAATTCAGTACGGTCTTTGTGGCATGTATCTGCGCCCCTGAAAACTAGGTTGGTAGTTACATCCCGCCAACTGGTGGTGAGAAAGCGACGGTATCCCCATTTTGTAATACTTGGCCAAATTCTGCTTCACGACTGTTGACAAAACACAGGGCAACATTTTCCAGTGGAAGATCATGCTGGTTGATTAAATCGATTACTCGGCTATTGTCCTCTATTTGGGTAGTATTTCGCTGGAAACGACCTTCTCTTAAATCACCAAACAATTTAACATCTACTTCCATTAATTATATTCCTCCTTATTGCAGTCTTAAAGATTATTTGGTCTCGATCCATAATGTTTCATCAACCGCCACCTACCGGAGGGAACAATGAAACGGTATCACCACTTTCGAGTATCTGCAACTTGTCAGCATCACGACCGTTAACTAGGCAAATCGCAATTTCTCCTAAGGGGATATCATACTGGTTTACTATGTCTATCACCTGGCTATTATCTTTAGTGGTAACAATTTGTTCTCGAAAACGGCCTTTGCGCAAAGTGGCAAACAACTTGAGTTTAACTTCCATTAAAACATCCTTTACTGAATTCTTGGAAAAACATCATACTTACGATCAGCTATCGGCGGAAAAATTTTGAGGTTTTTATCTCCGATTAATTGATATTCTGGCGATTGGGGTTGACCATTCACTATATTAGGCAAATTAATCGACCGATTAACCTGGTCAAGTTCTTCGCCGGTAAAATCCCAAGTCGTGTTATGAGGAGGTACAGGTTCATAGAAGAATTCCGGCAGCCGGTCGTCCTTATTGGTAAATCCGGCAGCTTCATTGAAAGCCCTTTCGGTTTTCAAAACAAATCGGCCCAGATTGAACCAGTCATCCACTTTCCACTTAGTACCATATTGGGCGTTAATCATGTCAATGACAGCATGGGATACCGGTTCATAATCCAGCATTGCAAAAGCTACGAAGATGCATAAGCCAGCACTGTCTATGCTTGCAGTAGCAATTTGTAAATTCCTGGAGAGTTCTACCTGACCATCTTTCACCAATGGATCGATGTGTCCGCCTGATTTCAGAATATTTGTGGCAACGGAATACCCTGCGGTATGGTCTGCACCCATGGTAGAAGTGGCATATGTCACTCCAACACCTTTAACCGCCCTTGGGTCATATGCAGGCATACTCTGGTGTTTTACTGTAGGAGTACGGGTTACACCAAAGGCTTTTCCAGTGAAATCAGCTCCATTGCCAAGTATACGGCCTAGCGGAGTGCCTTCTCTAATCTCGTCCTCAAATAATTTAACCATACCATGACCATCTCCCCAGGGTAGTATGCCTGCGTCCATAGCAACCATCATACTGCCGGCTGTTTCAATAGTATCTATACCTATGTCATCACAGATATGATCTACGTGGGCGATTAAATCCAAGTCGTCAACCATACACCCAGCCCCAAATCCCCAAATCGTTTCATATTCAAAACCGGCGGTAAGATACTTGCCGTCTTTATCGTTATAGGTTTGGGAACAGCGAATGATACACCCTACGTGACACCCGTGAGTTGGGTCGCCTTTTCTCTCCATAATGGTATCGTACATTGACTCTCCGCTGATCTTTTCAGCTCCATCAAACTGACCCATTCGGAAGTTCTTAGTAGGTAGCGCACCGGCCTCATTGAGAATGTTAATGAGTACATTGGTGCCGTATTTGGGGAGAGCGTTACCGCTTACTGGGTGGCTAAGCAACCCCTTGCCAAAAATCTGCGCAGCGTCCTTGAATTTATCTTTGTCAAGAATTTCGATACCTTCTCCGTCGTTATCGTCTAAGGTGATGAACTTGATTCTTTTAGAACCCATGACCGCTCCAAGCCCACCCCTTCCGGCACTACGGATGTGGCCTTTCGGATCCTTGACGGAAATATTAGCAGCCGACATTTTATATTCGCCAGCTTGTCCAATAGTGATGACGCCGGTATTTTCACCGTACCTTGATGTTAAAGTGTGGATTATTTCATAGTTGCCTTTACCTAGTAGTTCGGTTTCTTCCTTAATTTTTACACCGTCCTTATGAACATGGAGGCAATACCATTTGTCCCCTTTCGGGATATCTTCTACAATTAGGGCTTTAACACCAAGTTTGGCCAGTCGTTGAGCCGCAGTTCCGCCGACGTTGCTTTCTTTGATACCACCGGTTAACGGACTTTTAGAGCCGACTGACAGACGTCCCGAATTAGCTGCCCTGGTTCCTGCCAGCAATCCTGGTGCAAAAACTAATTTGTTTTGAATGCCGAGTGGATGACAAGTTGGATCGACTTCCTTGGCTACAATGGCTGAAGTTAATGCACGCCCCCCCAGCATTTTCCACTCCTCGGGAACTTCTTCTGCAATAAAAGAGAGATTTGACATGTTGACACGATAAATTTTCACCTTATTTAACCTCCAAACCTTAATAGGTAAAGCTGGCTAGCCAGATTCTACACAGGTATATTATTTTGCTTTAATATCTGTACTATTCTTGTTTTTTCGTTAAATCATAAATATTGATAGATTAGTGAATATCTTTTCATTGAGAGATAGGTGTTTAAAGGTAGATCTAAAATGATTAAAGACTGCTCGCAAATAAGGATCCGAATAGAGCCAAAGGGAATAGTCTTATTCAACCCGAAGAATACTATTTCCCAAAAAACATTTTTATGGATATTAGGAATAGGGCTAGGGCAAATACTTTTTGCAGAATAGTACTAGATAATCCAACCGCTATTTTGCCTCCCACCAGACCGCCTACGAAAAAACCGATAATAATTAAACTGGCTATTTTAAAGTCCACGTACCCTTTAGTATAATATGACCATGCAGCAAGTAGCCCTACCGGGGGTATCATTAATGCTAAGGTAGTACCTTGAGCTTGCTGCTGTGTCATTCCAAAAATAAATACCAGAGCCGGTACTATAATAATCCCGCCCCCAATTCCGATCAGACCGCTTAAAATGCCAGCTAATAGGCCTAAAAATATGTAAGGCATAATATAAGACATATTATTATTCACCCCTTTTGATGTTCTAACCATACATTTTCTTTATCATATTCCCATAATTACTTGGCGTTATGCTTTCGTGGTTAGTATTCTTAAGAATCAGGGAATATTTAGATTTTATGGTAATTATGGTTTTTAAATAGCATTAGTTTATGTACCTAAGAATGAGATTTGCGAAAAATGTTCGATAATTTCAGGGGTACTTTTACATAGTATGAGTAGGTCAATCAGTCTCTGGGACTGAAGAGCTATGAACACATAACCTGGCGTGCTAATTTAAAAGATTAGTGAAATAGGTGTTGACCAAGTAACTTTACCATGATAAGATACTTCTTGCGCGCAACACGGAAGTGAAGCGAGCGAGTCTCAGGGAACTGAGGCAAATGATCTTGATAAAACAGAACAAAGAGAAAAGAGAAGTGCGAATAAATTAGTTCT